>VMBT01000366.1_pt1 | contig 29982 bp, 25 predicted proteins | sample 4404301 | NCBI WGS metagenome assembly VMBT01 (sample SAMN12238535, study PRJNA552566) | marine metagenome | isolation source: Coastal seawater | place: USA: coastal Georgia, Sapelo Island | collected 2008-08/2009-08
CTGATGATCCTACGGCAACACAACCCATCATGTATCAAGCCATAGCAAAGAAGCCCAGTGTAAAAGAAGCATACGAAAAAAAACTTATTGATCTTGAAGTTTTATCAACTGAGGATTGCGCCGACATTCAAAAAACCTATAGAAAATCACTTGAGGGCGGGGGAGCAGTTGCTTTAAATTTAGCCTCCCAACCAGACGAGAAGCTTTGGTTTGATTGGAGCCCTTACTTAGATAAGCATTGGGACGAGAAAACTAATACGGCTATATCAAAAAAAGTATTAAAAGAAATTGCAGAGAAAATTTTTAGTTCTCCTAAAAACTTTATTCTTCAAAAGCAAGTAGAAAAGCTATATCGCAATAGAAGTCAAATGGCTGCTGGTAAGATTCCTGCGGATTGGGGTTTTGGAGAATTAATGGCTTATGGTTCTCTTTTGCAAGAAGGCTATCCCATAAGAATGACTGGGCAAGATATAAGAAGAGGAACGTTTTCCCATCGTCATGCTCTTTTAGTTAACCAAGAAAATGGGGATGGATTTATCCCTTTAACTCAAATATCTGAGTTAACGGACTCTCACTTTGATATGTATGATTCGCTGCTATCTGAAGAAGCTGTCTTGGGTTTTGAGTATGGTTATTCTGCAACTTGGCCATCTGGTCTTGTAATTTGGGAAGCCCAATTTGGAGATTTTGTAAATGGTGCTCAAGTGGTTATTGATCAATTTATTTCCTCTGCTGAGCATAAGTGGGAAAGACTATCTGGCTTGGTTATGTTATTACCTCATGGCTATGAAGGCCAAGGTCCAGAGCATAGTAGTGCTAGGATTGAACGTTTTCTTCAATTATGCGCCTTTGAAAATATTCAAGTTTGCATACCAACAACTCCTGCTCAAATCTTTCACCTTTTAAGGCTTCAGGCAATTAGACCTATGAGAAAGCCGTTAGTGATTATGTCTCCTAAAAGCTTGCTAAGAAATCCCAAGGCTGTTTCTGGTTTAGAAGAATTTACAGAGGGCTCATTTAAATTTGTAATCGATGATGAAAAGGCCATACCTGAGAAAATAGAAAGGATCGTTCTGTGCTCAGGAAAAGTATTCTTTGATTTAGATGAAAAAAGAGAGGAACTGCAAGATAGCAAGACAGCAATCATAAGGATTGAGCAACTTTATTCCTTTCCCTATGATTATCTCGAGGCAATTTTAAAGCGATACCCAAATGCCCAAAAAGTAATTTGGTGTCAGGAAGAACCAATGAATCAGGGAGCTTGGTTTAGTCATCGCCACAGAATACAAAGAGTTTTGGATAGATTAAACAGATTAGATCTATCTTTAAGAAGTAGACCAGCATCTTCAGCGCCAGCCGTGGGCTTAAATAAACTTCATTTGAAGCAACAAGCTGAGCTGATAGACAGTGCATTCAATGATTAGGGGAGTATATCTATGAGCACAGAAATAAAATCACCAACATTTCCTGAGTCGGTTGTTGATGGAACGGTTGCAAATTGGCTTAAAAAAGAAGGTGAAACTGTTAAGCAAGATGAAGTTATCGCTGAGATAGAAACGGACAAGGTTGTTTTAGAAGTTGTTGCACCATTTGATGGCTCTATTACTAAAATCTATAAACAAGCTGGTGAAACTGTAACTAGTGCTGAATTGATAGCTGACTTTTCAGAGGGTTCTTCTCCTGATGCTGTAAAGGAAAGCAAAACTGAGGAAAAGAAACAAGATAACAATGAAGATAAAAAATCTGGACCAGCTGCAAAAAAAATAATGAACGAGCATGATTTAGATGCCGCAGAAGTTTCAGCTTCAGGAAAAGGAGGCAGAATTACCAAGGCAGATGTTCTCGAGCATCTTGAAACTAAAAATTCTGACGCAAAGAAAGATATAGATATTTCCACCACTATTTCTGGTGACAGACCCGAAGAAAGGGTGCCGATGTCAAGGCTCAGAGCAACCATTGCTAAGAGATTGCTTGAGGTTAAGCAAAACACCGCAATGCTAACTACCTTTAATGAAGTTGATATGCTTCCAATCAAGAATATGAGATCTAAATTTGGCACTGAATTTGAAGAAAAGCATGGAGTTAAGTTAGGTTTTATGAGTTTTTTTGTTGCAGCAGCTGTTGAGGCGTTAAGAGCATTCCCTTCAGTTAACGCGTCAATCGATGGAGACGATATTGTCTATCACAGCTTTCAAGATATTGGTGTAGCCGTTTCAACTGAAAGGGGTTTGGTTGTTCCAATCATTAGAAATGCTGAAAATTTAGATCTAGCTGAAATCGAAAAATCTATCATTGATTACTCCGGGAAGGCGCGAGATGGAAAGCTCGATCTGCAGGATATGCAGGGAGGCACATTTACTATTTCTAATGGCGGTATTTTTGGATCTCTTTTATCAACACCAATTTTAAATGCTCCACAAACGGCAATACTTGGAATGCATAAGATCCAAGATAGGGCGGTGGTGATTGATGGAGAAATTGTGGTACGACCTATGATGTATCTTGCAATGAGTTACGATCACAGGCTCATAGATGGCAAAGAAGCGGTTGGATTTTTAGTTAATATTAAAGAAGCTTTGGAATCACCAGAGAGATTATTATTGGGGTTATAAAATGAATTTTGATGTAGTGGTAATTGGTGGTGGACCTGCAGGTTACGTAGCAGCTATTAAGTCAGCACAACTTGGAAAAACTGTTGCATGTATTGAAAAAAATATTGACGATGCTGGTAAGCAAAGATATGGGGGTACTTGCCTTAATGTGGGATGTATTCCCTCCAAAGCTTTGTTAGATTCTTCCCAAAGATTTTACGATGCAACCAAACATTTAAGTGGCCACGGTATTGATATTAAAAATATTGCCTTAGATTTACCGAAAATGATGGATAGAAAAGATGGGGTGGTTACAAAGCTTACTTCAGGAATATTAGGTTTATTCAAAGCAAATAATGTGACCCCAATTGAAGGCACCGCAACATTATTAGCGAATAAAGAAATTAAAGTCATTAATAATGTTGGTGAGGAATCAACTATCAGTGCTGATAATATAATTTTGGCTTCTGGATCTGAGCCTATAGAAATCCCAATAGCTCCATGGAGTGAAAACATAACCGATAGCACTGGTGCATTAGAATTTACTTCAGTGCCAAAAAAACTTGGTGTTATTGGTGCTGGTGTTATTGGATTAGAGCTTGGAAGCGTATGGTCTAGATTGGGCTCTGAAGTGATTGTACTAGAGGCATTAGAGGACTTTTTATTCATGGCAGATCGTCAAATTGCCAGAGATGTTTTCAAAGAGTTTTCTAAGCAGGGTCTGGATATCAGGTTGGGTTCAAAGGTTATTTCTGCCAAGGACGATGGAAAGAAAGTAACAGTTAGCTATCAAACATCTGATGGTGATGAATCGTTAGAGTTTGATAAATTGATAGTTGCTGTAGGAAGAAGACCATATACAAATAGTTTATTAGGTGAAGATTCAGGTGTGAAAGTTGATGAAAAGGGTTTTGTGACAGTTAATGAGTTCTGTGAGACTTCTCAGCCAGGAGTTTATGCAGTAGGGGATCTTGTCAGAGGGCCAATGTTAGCCCATAAAGGCTCTGAGGAAGGTATTGTAGTTGCTGAAAGAATTGCAGGTAAGAAAGCGCAATTAAATTATGATTTAATTCCTTCAGTTATATATACTCATCCTGAAGTTGCCTGGGTAGGCAAGAATGAACAAGAAGCACAATCAATAGGTGAAATTAAAACAGGAGTATTTCCTTTTGCAGCTAGTGGTAGGGCTCTTGCTTCTGATGAATCAGTAGGTTTTGTTAAGATTGTTGCAGATAAGAAGACGGATACCATTCTTGGCGTACATGCTTTCGGTCCAGCAGCAGCTGAAATAGTTCAGCAAGGAGCAATTGCAATGGAATTTGGTTCCAGTGCAGAAGACCTTGGACTAACAGTTTTTAGTCATCCTACAGTTTCAGAGGCACTCCATGAAGCAGCATTAGCTGTAAATAACGAAGCAATACATATACCTAATAGAAAAAGATGAATTTACACGAATATCAAGGCAAGCAATTATTTGCTGAATACGGATTACCAGTATCCAATAATAAAGTTATCCACCGTGCAGAAGATGCAGTTGATGCATGCAATGAAATTGGTGGAGATAAGTGGGTAGTTAAAGCTCAGGTTCATGCTGGCGGAAGGGGTAAAGCAGGGGGAGTAAAATTAGTGGATACTCCTGAGGAAGCAAAGCAATTTGCCGAACATTGGCTAGGAAAGCAACTGGTGACCTATCAAACCGATGCTAACGGTCAAACTGTGAGTGCTATTCTCATAGAAAGCTGTACTGATATAGGAAAAGAACTTTATCTTAGCGCCGTTATTGACAGGTCCTCTAGGAAAATTGTATTTATCGCATCCTCAGAAGGTGGCGTAAATATAGAGGAGGTCGCCCAGAATTCTCCTGAGAAAATTATCTATGAACCGATTGATCCATTAACAGGTCCATTACCCTTCCAAGCAAGAAGAATTTCAAAAATCTTAGGATTGGATGCTGCTCAAGCAAAACAATTTGGTCAAATGCTTCCAAATTTTGTAAAACTCTTTCAAGAAAAAGATCTTAGTTTGCTTGAAATCAATCCCTTGGTCATTAAAGAAGATGGAAACTTACATTGCTTAGATGCAAAGATAAACATAGATAGCAATGCTTTATTTCGACAACCTCAATTAGTTGAAATGCATGATCCCACCCAGGAAGACCCAAAAGAACAAGAGGCTGCTAAATTTGATTTAAGTTATGTTTCACTTGATGGCAACATTGGCTGTATGGTAAATGGTGCTGGATTGGCTATGGGAACCATGGATACCATAAAGTTTTTTGGTGGCGATCCAGCTAATTTTCTAGATGTCGGAGGTACTGCAACCCAGGAAAGAGTTGCAAATGCTTTTAAGATTATTCTTGCAGACCCAAAGGTAAAGGTTGTTTTAGTAAATATTTTTGGAGGTATTGTCCGGTGCGATCTTATTGCCAAGGGCATATTGGCAGCTATTGATGAAGTTGGAGTGAAGGTTCCTGTCGTTGTTAGGCTCGAAGGCAACAATGCAGATACTGGAAGCGCAATTATTGCTGATTCCGATTACGAAATTGAAAGTTTGAACAATCTTGAAGAAGCTGCAAAAAGAGCTGTGGAGTTAGCCCAATGAGTATTTTAGTAAATAAACAAACAAGATTATTAGTTCAAGGATTTACTGGATCTCAAGCCACTATGCATTCGGAGCAATCGATTGCTTATGGCACTAACATTGTCGGAGGAGTAACCCCAGGTAAAGGTGGGACAACTCATTTGGATAAGCCAGTTTTTAATTCAGTGTTAGAAGCGAAAGAAGCAGTAGATCCAAATGCAGCAATTATTTTTGTGCCAGCACCTTTTTGTAAAGATTCTATTCTTGAAGCTGCAGATGCTGGGATTGAGTTGATCATATGCATCACAGAGGGTGTTCCTACAATGGATATGCTTGTTGTTAAGGAAAAAATTGATGCTCTAGGTTTAAGGCTCATAGGACCCAATTGTCCTGGCGTTATTACTCCTGGTGAGGCAAAACTTGGGATTATGCCTGGAGATATTCATTTGAAGGGATCTGTTGGAATTATTTCTAGATCAGGAACTCTTACCTATGAAGCTGTTAAGCAAACCACAGATTTGGGTCTTGGACAAAGTACTTGTGTTGGAATTGGTGGCGATCCGATTCCGGGTTCCTCGTTTATTGATATATTGCAATTATTTCAAGAAGATAAAGAAACTGAGGCAATTGTCTTAGTTGGAGAGATTGGCGGATCTGCAGAAGAGGAAGCAGCAGACTTTATTGCTCAAAATGTTTCAAAACCAGTTATCTCCTATATTGCAGGGCAAACCGCTCCTGCCGGGAAGCGTATGGGACATGCAGGGGCAATAATTGCAGGTGGTAAAGGCACTGCCGAAGATAAAATTAAAAAATTAAAATCTTGTGGCGTACATATTGCAGACAACTTATTGGAAATAGGTAATACCGTTAAATCTGTCTTAGGCTAAGTTTAATAACAAACCTAAGCCTTGAAATAGCAAGCACTGAAAAGATTGTTAATCCTATAATCATTCCGACCCATACACCTCGAGCTCCCATAGGCTCATCTATCCCAATATAAGTGAGGAAGTAACCAGCTGGAAGTGCAAATACCCAGTAAGAAATGATTAACAGGATCATGGGAATAAATGTATCTTTATAACCTCGTAAACTTCCTAATGCTCCCATTTGAAAGCCATCAGGAAGTTGAAAGATTGCTGCTAATACCAGCAAACTAAGCGCTGAATTAATTACTACAGCCTCGGTAGTGAAGAAGCTAACAATCCATTCATCTAATAAAATAATGGCAACAGTATTAAGAGTTGCGGTAAATAGAGTTATTGCTATTGCAAGCTTTGAAGCATATTTAGCTCCATCAAGTCTTTTTTCTCCAAGTAAATTACCAACTCTTGCAGCAGCTGCAAGCCCAATTGACAGAGGTAACATAAAAGCTATGCTGGCAATACTGAGTGCAATTGAGTGGCTTGCTAATACAATATCTCCTAAAGGCCCAAGAATTAGTGCGGCTCCTGAAAACATACTTAACTCCACAAAAATACCTATACCTATGGGCATACCAAGAAACATTAATTCTTTAAATGTTTCCATTGAAGGAAATTTGAACTTATTAAAAAATTTAAGCTCTCTATAAAATTGCTTCCTTAAAATAATCAGCGTCATGGCTGTTGCCATATAGATATAAATTATTGAAGTAGCATATCCGCAACCTGCGCCACCCAGTTTGGGCAATCCAAAATATCCATTCACTAAAATAATATCGAGGGGTATATTGAGAACCATTGCAGAAAACGCTACCCAAAATACTGGTAAAGTTTGAGTGACTCCTTCGCTGAAACATCTTAAGCAGGTAAACCACATCATTGCTATTGCACCAATAGATAAGGCTTTTAGATATGAATCAGAGATTGAGATAATATCTCGATCAATTGTTGAGAGTAATAAAAAATTTGAAGCAAAATAATAAGCAATAGTAAGGATAGCTCCAATACCGACTGCGATCCAAATAGATTGTCTCATTTTTGATCGAATATCTTTGATTTGTTTTGCTCCAAATAGATGCGCAACAATTGGAGTCAGCGCAAACATTATCCCGCTAAGTGAAAAAAATAATGGAGTAGCAAGAGATGAGCCTAACGCAACCCCTGCAAGCTCTTGCGAGCCAGCTCTTCCAGCAACAATAGTATCTGTTAGTTGAATGGCTCCATAAGATAATTGAGAGCCATATATCGGAACACCAAGTTTAAGAAATTGTTTTATCTCTTTAAAAAATTTTTCCATCTGATAAGAATTAAAAACCGAGCCAATGTATCATAGTTAACTTATTCAACAAAGGAGATAAAGATTAGAAGAGATCATAGGCCATACTGGCTTAAAAAATTATTAATTCGTGTTAATTCTTTGTATGTAAAGAAATTTTTGGCTCCCCAGTTTAAAAAACTAGGTAGAGGAGGCACCTTCTTTAAACCCTGGAATATCTCTCTCTTTGGTTCCAATATAAGCGTTGACGACTTTCCAACTATGATAGCCGAACCTGACGGACGTATTCGGCTTACCGCATGGAACGCTGGTGAGCATAATGGCGAGCTTAGCATTGGCAAATATGCCTTAATCTCACCTGGCGTTAGAATTCTAGCCGCCAAACAAATAACTATCGGTGATGCATGTATGTTTGGAAAAGGAGCTTATGTTACTGATTCTGATTGGCATGGTATTTATGACAGAACTGAAGTGGTAGGGAAACCCAAAGAAGTATCTCTTGGTAATAATGTATGGGTAGGTGATAGCGCAATTATTTGTAAGGGAGTCTCTATAGGAGACAATAGCATTATTGGAGCCGGAGCCGTGGTAACCAAAGATGTGCCTCCTAATAAAGTTTATGCTGGAAATCCTGCTAAAGAAGTTAAACATCTGGATGGTGAATTTATCTCTAGAAAAGATTTTTATAAAGATCCAAAAAAATTATTTAATGATTTTGACTTAATTGATCAATACACTCTTAAATCTAATAGCTTTTTAGGCTGGTTAAGAAGTATTTTCTTCAGAACTAATAATCACTAATGCGCATAGTAGCTGACAGCGCCATACCTCATCTTGAGTCAAGCCTAAAAAGCGTACTATCTGAACAAGAATTCAGTTTATCTTATTTTAAAAATTCAGAATTTAGCACCTTAAATCAGAATGATATAGATATTTTATTTATCCGATCCACTACCAAAATCAATGAATCTACTCTCAAAAGCAATTCTATAAAATTTATTGGCTCTGCCACCTCAGGAATGGATCACATTGATACTAAGTTTTTAGAGCGGCAAGGGATACAGTGGGCTCATGCTCCAGGTTGTAATGCTTGGTCAGTAGTTCACTATGTAATGTCTGCATTAGAAATTATTTACACTCAGGGACTTGCAACTATAAGTAATGGTATTGGCATTGTTGGATACGGGAACATTGGAACTAAATTGGAGTCTGTTTTAAAGGCTTTAAGCATTCCATATACAATTTACGATCCTATAGTGTTGCCTTCTTCTACCAAGTCATTAGAGGATGTTTTCATCCATGATGTTGTTAGCCTGCATGTGCCTCTCACCAAAACAGGGGAGTTTCCAACTTATCACATGATTGACAGCAAAGAGCTTAAACAATTGGAATTTAAAACACTTATCAATACTTCAAGGGGAGGAGTCATTAATGAAAGTGTTCTTGATGATTTTACATCTATAAATTTAATTGCTGATGTGTGGGAAAAGGAACCATCAATAGAAGGAAAGTTCTTTGAGCAAGCTTTAGTGTATACACCTCATATTGCAGGATATAGTCTTGATGGTAAGTACAACGGTACTCAGACTATTACAGAGGCCCTTGCAAAGTTTCTTGGTAAACCTATTGCTGATGAGGTTGTCAATCTTCCAGAGAGAACATTTGGTGAAGAAGAATTTTTAGGATTTCAAGAACAATGCCATTCATGTTCTTTTCCTGTTGGACTATTCAGCGCTGAACTTGATTTAATAAAACTGATGGATTTATTTAAAAAAGATGCTGAGGCTGGTTTAAATCTAGGCAGCATTAGAACAAAGCATCCTCCTAGAAGAGACTTCGTTCATTATTCTTTACTTGGTGAGAAGCTAGAAGATCTCGAGATACTCTCGAAACTTATGCAAATAGATTAAGAGGAGCAAGAAAGAGGTAAATTATTAAACCCTGGCGGGCTTGGTTGGTAGTACTCTTTAAGGTTTTCAAACTGTTCAAAAGGATTTTTTGCCATTGACTCCAATGATTCAAGTTTTGTGAAATCTCCTTGTTCAGCAGCCTCAATTACATTTTGAATATGATAATTTCGCAAGATAAATTTAGGATTATGTGCTTTACAATGTTGGATTCTGTCTTCCAAAGAAGTTGATTCTTTGTCGTGGCGGGCAGCAAATTTATTAACCCATTCTTTATCTATTATTGAATGGTCTCCAGCAAGAATGCTCTCAAGGTTTTGAAATGATGTTGTAAAGTCTAAATGATTAGTTTCCATGAGGTTCAAAAGCTCTTGGATTAGAAATGGGTCATTTTTGTCTTCTTCAAATAGACCTAGTTTATTTCTAAAGTTTTGAAGAAGCTTGCTTTGAAATTCAATTTCATATTCTTTTAGATGTCCCTCAAGAATTGCTCCATCAATCACTTCTTCTAATGTCTTTGCAAGTACTGAGCAATTCCATAATCCTATTAAGGGTTGATTCTGGTAGCTATACCTAGCCTGGGTATCAGTGTGATTACAAACATGTTTGGAGTTGTATGTTTCCATGAAACCATAAGGACCATAATCAAATGTTTCTCCTAAAATATTCATGTTGTCGGTATTCATGACTCCATGGCAGAAACCAATGCTTTGCCAATCAGCAATCATCCATGCCGTTCTCTGAACTATTTCTCTAAAGAATGCTGCATACTTTTCTTTGTCATCACTTAATTCACTAAAATAATTTTCAATACACCAATCAAGTAACCGATAGAGCTCTTCTTTTTGATTGGTAAATGCAAAATATTCAAAATGACCAAATCTTATATGCGTCTTACTTGTTCTTAATAGTTGAGAGCCTTTTTCAGTGGTTTCTCTAAATACTGGTTCATTGCTAAAAACCATCATTAAAGCTCTTGAGGTTGGAATATTTAAAGCATGCATTGCTTCACCTACCAAATACTCACGTATTACTGATCTTGTAACAGCCCTACCATCACCGAATCTTGAATAGGGTGTTTTACCGGCCCCTTTAATATGAAGGTCGAGCTTGAGATCCTTAATCATGCCTATCATAAGGCCTCTCCCATCTCCTAGCTGAGGGACTTGTTGACCAAACTGATGGCCTGCATAGACCATAGATATCCCTTGATCAGGCTGCTCAGATCCCCGCAGAATATTTTCAAGCCTGGTGACACTAACAGGATCCAATGATTCCTTAATAAAAGATTTATTCAAGTAGATGCTTTGGATGCCTTTGAGCTCTTGAAATTCGACAACACTTGAGAATTTTTCTCCAAGGCTTTCAAAAGGATGTGGCTCTTTAATATTCAAACTAATCTTTCAGAATAGAAATTAAATCGGCCATATATTGATCTTTGGTATGGTCTTCGCCAAGATGCTCAATTTCATTCCACATTGCAGCCGAACATATTGGAGTTAACTCATGCTTCATCTCTCTAGCAACTTCCTCACCAGTTCCATAAAAAGATAAGCATTCCACCATTTCATCTGTAATCAAATCAAACATCTCCTGCCATTTGCCTTGTACAGAAAGGGAATGAAGTTTCTCATTAACATCACCCCATCCATGAAATTCAAGAGCAGGTTTATAGGTTCTAGTGGATGCATAGAAACTAATTCTAGCCGCAATATCTCTTTTAGCTTTTTGTAAGGATTCCTCTGTTTCGCCGGTAGCTATAAATCCTCCCCATAGCAATTCACATTCTTGTGGATTGCGATTAGTTTTTTTTGCTCCCTCATGGACTGCAGGAATAATAATTTCTTTGATGTATTCTAAGGAGCACATGGGATGTAAGAGCAAACCATCGGCTACTTCACCAGCAACCCGTGCCATACCAGGACCTAATCCAGAAACATAAATGGGAGGAAGTTCAGCATCCATTGGGGGAGGGGTAAACATAGGTGTCATAAGAGTATGGGTATAGTGCTCTCCCTGAAAATCTAATTTTTCTCCATATTTCCATGATCTCCAGATTGCTTTAACTGCCATCACATATTCTCGCATTCTGGGTGCTGGTGGAGACCATGGTACTGAAAACCTTCTTTCATTATGACCTTTTACTTGGGTACCTAAACCCAATTGAAATCTTCCGCTTGAGAATGCTTGGAGATCCCAACCCATATTGGCCACCGTCATAGGGCTCCTAGGAAAGGCAATGGCCAGACCGGTTCTAACTATAAGGTTAGTGTGTTCTAAGCCTAACAAGACTGGTAAGAAGGGCTCGTTGTTTAATTCACCAGACACCAGGGCATCATATCCAATGGATTCCGCATGCTTTGCTATTTCAGCAGTATGCTTAGTTAGTCCCGGTATATAGGTTTCAATTCTCATATTTAATGGATGCGTAATTCAGAGTTTGCATATTTCTGAGCCCATTGATAATTTGGTTTACCCGATGGCGCTCTTTCAATTAATTCAGAAAATACTATTGCTTTGGGCATTTTGTAACTAGCAATATATTTTGATGCAACTTCTTTTATTTCTTCTAATGACATTTCAATATCTTTTCTTCTTTGGATAACAGCAACAACTTTTTGACCCCATCTGTCATCCTTCACTCCAACCACTAAGCAATCAAAAATATTGGGATGGGCCTTGAGTGCCATCTCAACTTCCTCTGGAAAAATCTTTTCTCCACCTGAATTAATAGAAACGCTTCCTCTTCCCAGAAGAGTCATTTGACCATCTGCTTCATATTTAGCCATATCTCCTGGAATTGAATATCTTTCTCCATTGACTTCAATAAATGTTTTTTTAGATTTTTCCTCATCTTTGTAATAAGCCAAAGGTACATGACCCTTTCTTGCCAAATATCCAATAGTTTGAGTATCGCTGGGTGGAATTATTTCTTTTGTATCTAAATTCAAAATTTCACTAAAATCAGGCTTTGTAAACTTTGGCCCGCCTCCGGAATCTTTTAATTTTCCATCTTTAGTATGAATATTTACTCCTGTAGCGCCAGTTTCTGAGGAACCTACCGCATCGATTAAAAATAAATTGGGCAAGAATTCCAAAATGGTATCTTTGATAGTTGCACTAAAAACCGAAGCAGTGCTTGATAAAACAAACAATGAAGAAAGATCCAAACCTTTTTCTATGGCCTTTGGTAGGGCATCGCATAAAGGACGTCCCATCGCATCACCCATGATCGTAAGATTCATAACTTTTTCTTTTGCAACAACTTCCCAAATATAGTCAGCATCAAATGAAATCTGATCATTGATGATTAATTTCCAGCCTGAAAAAAAGGCATTAAAAGATTGCCATTGAGCACCTCCATGCATGAAAGGAGCTAGGGCAAGTGCAATGGTTTGATCCTGGAAGCATTTATCAGCAAATTCCTCAGGAGTTTTATATTTTTCTCCAGTAACTGCATCTATGCCTCCTCCCAAAGTCATAAGCACGTCTTCCATTCGCCAGACAACACCCTTGGGCATACCAGTTGTGCCCCCGGTATATAGAATATATTGATCATCCCCCGACCTTTGAACTTTTAGCCTAGATTCATCTTCATTTATGATGAGATTTTCAAATTCAAAACTTTCTTCAATTGCATCCTCATCATCTGAATGATCATTAATACAGATAAAGCTTTTTAGTAGAGGTAATTGACCTTTAATGTTTTGGAGTTTTTTACTGAACTGTTTGTGATAGAAAATAGCTTCCATATCTGCATTTTCAATTAAATACTTAAGCTCTTCCTCGACATACCTATAATTTATATTTATAGGTATTGCGCAAAGTTTGTATGCGCCAAGCATAATTTCTAGCCATTCAACACAATTAAAAGCGTAAATCCCAATGTGGCTGCCTTTTTTAATACCTAGTTTTTTTAATGCATTTGCCGCCTTGTTGCTTCGGGCATCTAATTCTTTATAAGTTAAGCGGGTAGATCCATGGACAATTGCTTCACGATCAGGGACTCTGTCTACAACACCTTCAAAGATATCGGCAGCATTAAATTCCATTAGACTTGGGAATCTCTATTTTCCCAGTAAGGATCTCTTAGTCGTCTTTTATAAAGCTTGCCATTCTCATCCCTAGGCATATCCTCAAGAAAATCTATAGATCTTGGCAGTTTCATTTTTGCAAGATTTTCGATAGCAAATTCCATTAACTCTTTTACTAACTCATCACCAGCTAAGCTTGGATCATTGAGCTGAACTACTGCTTTAACTTCTTCACCCCATTCTTCATTTGGAATTCCAAAAACTGCAACATCTCTGATTTTAGGATGTTTAAGAAACACACTTTCAATTTCAGCTGGGTATATATTTGCTCCTCCTGAAATGATCATATCTATTTTCCTATCGCATAAAAATAAATAACCATCTGCATTTAAATATCCTATATCCCCAACAGTAAAGTAAATATTGCCATCTGCTTCAAATCTATCTTTTTGAGTTTTTTCCTTATCCCCTTTGTATTCAAATTTTGTAGCTTCACCCAATTTCATAAAAACTGTACCCTGTTCATCCGGTTCAGCATCAGTTCCATCATCACGAATTATTCTTATTTCAGCTCCATACCAAGCTTTACCTACTGTGCCTGGATATTTTGACCATTCTTCAGACGATACAACTGTACCTCCACCCTCAGTGGCAGCATAGTATTCCCAAATAGAGTTGCCCCACCAGTCAATCATAGCTTGCTTGGTATGGACAGGGCAGGGTGCTGCAGCATGCACCATAGCTCTGGTTGAGGAGCAATCATAAGCATTCTTAATTTCATCTGGTAATTGAAGAATCCTGTGAAACTGTGTAGGTACCATGTGAGAAGTTGTCACTTTATAGTTATCTATGAGTCTTAAAAAATCTTCAGGCGAGAATTTTTCCATGATAACAACGGCATGTCCGTAATGCAGGGCTGCAGAGGAGTGCACAATAACTGCAGTATGATACAAAGGAGATCCAACCAAATGAACATTATTGCTTTCAGGCTGAATTCCAAAAAAGCTTATTATCATAGCGAACATGCTGAGAACATCATCGGGATCTCCATCTACTAGAGCTCTTTTAACCCCTTTTGGCTTGCCAGTAGTGCCCGATGTATAGTTCATTACTTGTCCTGCTGACCTATCTTCAGGGTCTGAAGATGCATGATTTTCTAGAAAACTATAAAAATCAACCATGCCCTCAATTGGTTTTACTGCAAGACAACAGGCATCATTAAAGCCTGCCTCAGAAGCAGCTTTTTGAGCAGCGTCTATAATTTGAGGATTATGTCCAGAGGTAATAAATACTTTGGCTTCAGAATCTTGCAATATATAAGCCACTTCAGGGCCAGAAAGATGCCAGTTAATGGGAACCAAGTAGAAGCCACACTGGACGCAAGCAAGGTAAGAAATATAGTACTCAACAGAGTTGGGAAGGAGTATGGCGACCGTATCTCCTTTCTTTAGGCCAAAGTCTTTTAAACCGTTTGATAATTGATTAACTTTTTCAAGCAGCTCTCCGCGTGTCCAAGCTTTTTCGTTAGTATCAATTATTGCAATTGGATTTGGATCCTTTTTAGCAAATCTATAAAAACCTAATTCCTGCATGTTCCTTCCTATTCATCAGTGTTAACATTATAGCCATCAATGCCACTATGCAAACCTTAACTCTCCATTGAAAATAAAATCATGACTCAAGAAACATTATGGTTAGTGGTAGTTCTATACGACCTTGCCTTGACTGTATTTTTATATAGATTTTATGGGAAGCAGGGACTGTATGCCGCAGTGATCCTTGGTATTATTTTAGGCAATCTCCAGGGTGGCAAAGTAACAGAATTCATTCTATTTGGTACCAGTTTCAATGTAAGCATGGGGGCCATTCTTTATTCAGGAATATTTTTTGCTACTGATATTTTGAACGAGAAATTCGGTAAAGCAGAAGCTTCCAAGGCAGTCATGCTTGGTTTTGTAACCAACGTTGCTGTCATGATTACATTGGTTGTTAGTACATATTTCATGCCCTCAAGCATTGCTGGTTCCTCAGGAGAGGTCCATAGTGCAATTGCTACCCTTGCAAACTATTCACCTATTTTTGTAATAGGATCCCTAACAGCTTACTTGGTTAGCCAACGTTTTGATGTATGGTTTTTTCATTACCTCAAACAAAAAACAGCTGGCAAGAAGCTTTGGTTAAGAAACAATTTATCTACTATTGCCTCTCAACTTATTGATTCATTTATCTACCAGTTCACCTGGGTAATAGCAGCTGGTTTGTCATTTTATGAAGCGCTAGGCCTAGCGCTTGCTAAATATATTTTTAAAGTCTTTATTGCTCTAATTGATACAATATTTATATATGCCATAAAAGACTGGGACATTAAGAATTAAATATGAACGACAAAAAGAGTGATCAAGAGTGGAAAGACATCTTAGAGCCAGATGTCTATGAGGTAACCCGTGAGGGAGGAACCGAGAGGCCCTTTACAGGAAAATTCTGGGATCATTACGATGAAGGGTCATACCAATGTATTTGTTGTGGAGAGGAACTTTTTACTTCTTCTACTAAATTCGATGCTGGATGCGGATGGCCAAGCTTTTATGAAGCAATTGATAAAACAAAAATCAAAGAATTGCCAGATTACAGTCTCTCTCGCGAAAGAACAGAAATAAGATGTGCTAAGTGCGACTCACATCTTGGCCATGTTTTTAATGATGGACCTAATCCAACGGGCTTAAGATATTGTGTAAATTCACTTTCCTTGGATTTTGACAGTAACAATAAATAATTTGTGACAGCCAAGACTTCAACTTTTTTAAATACTCTTAGAGTAAGTTTTTGGACTTTGCTTTCGAGGATAGCAGGTCTAGTCAGAGATATTGCTACAACAAGTTTGCTTGGAGCAACGTTCTTACATGATGTTTTTGTTATAGCGCTCAAGATCCCAAATGTTTTTAGGAGATTGTTTGCAGAAGGAGCCTTCAGCCAGGCTTTTATCCCAATTTACTCTCAGCTCATAAGTCAAGATGACCCTCAAGAGACCAAGCTTTTTATAAATCATATTTTTGGTTTAATGCTTTCAGTATTATTTGTAGTTGTGGGGATAGGGCTTTTCTTATCACCAGCGATTGCCTATATTTTTGCTCCAGGCTTTTATTTAAATCCCGAAAAGAAAGATCTCACCATTCAATTAATTCAAATAATGCTGCCATATCTTGGATTAATTTCATTGGTTGCATTTGCTGCAGGCATTCAGAATACTCATCAGAAATTTTCCTTGCCTGCTGCAACACCCCTGATTTTTAATATTTGTCTCATTATTGCTGCTGTTTTTATTGCTCCCAAGTATGGACTAGGGGTTTTTGCTCTTGCTTGGGGTGTGATAGTGGCTGGAGTTCTTCAGGTATTAATTCAAATTGCGCCATTAAAAGCAATTGATAGATTGCCAATACCAAAGTTAAATTTTAAACATCCCAAAATTAAGGAGTTTTTTATCCTCATTGGACCAGCGATCTTAGCAGGTGGAATAGCTCAATTAAATTTACTTATAGATACTATTTTTGCTTCTTTGTTGGTGACTGGGAGCCCAACTTGGTTATATGTATCAGATAGATTGCTACAATTCCCCCTCGGAGTTTTCGCAATTGCCCTTGGAACAGTATTGTTACCAACTTTGGCTAAACTTTTCAATGCCGATTCTCTTGCTGAATACAAAGCTGAAATTGATCGAGCAATTATTTTGACGCTTCTCATTGCATTTCCATCAGCTTGCGGATTAGTTTTATTTGGTGAGCCAATAATCCAAGCGCTTTTTTTAAGAGGGGCATTTACCTTATTTGATATGCAAATGTCATATTTAAGTCTAGTTGCTTTTATGTGTGGATTACCATTTTTCATGGGACTGAAGGTTTTAGTGCCTGCATTCTTTTCAAGAAAAGATACTAAAACTCCTATGCAAGTTGCAGCCTTTGCTCTTTTTCTAAATATTATCTTGAATTATTTATTGGCATTTTACTTCGCCATGGGTCACATAGGCTTAGCGCTTGCAAGCTCAATCTCAGCTTGCACGACATTTGCTATCCTCTTTTTTAAGCTACGTAGACTGAATTTGGTGACATTTAGCAGCTTATTTAATATAGCTCTATTAAAAATAATTTTTTCTTGTATTTTATTATCAATATTTTTGTATCTATCCAATCACTATTTAATACTCCATCTGCAAAGTTGGCCATTAATTTATGTTGTGTTGATAGTGGTAGCCTTTTCTGCTGCTATCTATTTCTATTCAGCTAAACTTCTAGGTCTGGATATAAGATCTTTCAGATAATGTATTTAATTAGAGGCCTTCATAATCTTGGCAGCTTTAACGCCAAAGATACCAAGAATAAGTATGTGGCAACCATTGGTAATTTTGATGGCTTACATTTAGGCCATCAAGCTCTTATCGAGGCTATGAAGATCAAAGCCAAAGATCACAATGCTAAAACTATGGTTTTTTTTACAGAGCCTCATGCAGCAGAGTATTTTGCTGACAATAACGAAGGCTTAGAAAGCCCTCCAAGAATTTCCTCATGGCGGGAAAAATTTGAATTGTTGAATGCGCATGAAATTGATGTTGCTTGTTTCTTAAAATTTAATGATGCCTTAAAAACTATGCCACCTGAAAGGTTTATTAATGATGTATTAGAACAAGTAAATATTTGCCACCTTATCATTGGAGACGACTTTAGATTTGGTCAAAATAGAGCTGGTGGATTCGATCTTTTAAAGCGGTGGGGCAATAGCAAGGGAGTAGATGTTTCTCCAACGGAAACCGTAAAAGATAACAATCAAAGAATTAGTTCAACATTGATAAGAAGATTGCTTGCAGACAGTAATTTTAAATTAGCTCAAAAGCTGCTGGGAAGACCATATACATTTTCAGGAAAGGTGGTACATGGCAATCAGCTTGGAAGAACCATTGGGGTGCCAACTGCAAACCTTTGGATGCCAAAACAAAATCTTCCTATTTCAGGAGTCTTTGCAGTTAAATGTACTTTAGAGAAAAAACCGTTGTTAGGAATTGCAAATATGGGCGTCAGACCTACAATTGGTGGCTCTAAGCCTGTATTGGAAGTACATATTTTTAATTTTCACGATACAATTTACCGTAAAAGATTAAGCATTGAATTTGTTCAAAAAATAAGAGAAGAAAAAAAATTTGAAAACATTGAAAAGCTTAAAGCTCAAATTGCCGTCGATATTAATTTAGCTAAAGATATATTGTCTCTCTAATGGATTACAAAGATACATTAAATTTACCTCATACCAATCTCCCTATGAAGGCTGGCCTTGCCTCAAAGGAGCCTGAGCTATTGAAGTATTGGGACTCAATAAACCTTTATCAAAAACTAAGAGATAAAAAGAAGGGCAAGGACTTGTATCTCTTACATGATGGACCTCCTTATGCTAATGGAGATATCCATCTGGGGCATGCTGTTAATAAAGTTTTAAAAGATATTACTATTAAATTTCAATCCTTCATGGGTAAGGATGCTCCATATGTTCCTGGTTGGGACTGTCATGGTCTCCCCATAGAGCTTAATGTAGAGAAAAAATTTGCTAAAAAGAAGGATAAGATTGCAAGCAAGCAGGATTTTACAGATGCATGTAGATCATATGCAGAGACCCAGGTTTCTAAGCAAAGAGATGACTTTATTAGGTTAGGAGTGCTTGGTGACTGGTTTAATCCTTACCTAACAATGTCTAAAAATTTTGAGGCTGATACCGTTCGAGCTCTTGGAAGAATTATTACAAATGGCCATTTAGAAAGAGGGGAGAAGCCAGTGCATTGGTGCATGAGCTGCGGTTCAGCACTCGCTGAAGCTGAAGTCGAATACAAAGATAAAACTTCTACATCTATCGATGTACTGTTTGAAGTTGATCCTGGTTCCATAGATGCAATACAAGACCAATTTCAAATTTCTGACCTAACCAATACCTTTTTTGTGATTTGGACAACGACTCCATGGACATTGCCAGCAAATGTAGCGGTATCTATTAATCCTGAATTAGAATATTCATTGGTTGATTCACCTCAAGGAAATTGCATTATTGCAACAGATCTAGTCGAAAGTTGTTCGCAAAGATGGAATCAGGAATTAACAGTCATTGCAAAGACTAAAGGCAGCAATTTAGAAAATTTAGTCCTTAGACATCCTTTTTTAGATAGAGAGTCAGTTCTTATTCATGGAGATCATGTTACGGCAGAGGATGGCACTGGATGCGTTCACACTGCTCCTGCGCATGGACTTGAAGATTATTTTATTTGTAAAACAAACAACCTTTCTACCATTCATGCGCTTAACAATAAAGGAGTCTTCAAAGAAGATATAGACTGGTTAACAGGGCTATCTACTTTCAAGGCAGACCCAGTAATCGTTAGTAAGCTCCATGATAATAATAGGCTTATTGTCGAGAATGATTTCGAGCATTCCTATCCTCATTGTTGGAGACACAAAACTCCTTTGATTTTTATGTCTACCCCGCAATGGTTTATTTCTATGAAAAAATCGGGATTACTAGAAGGGGCTCAGGAAGCAATTGAGGATGTTAATTGGAAGCCTGCATGGGGAAAGCAGAGAATCGCTTCTATGCTTGATGAAAGGCCAGATTGGTGTATTTCTCGTCAAAGGAATTGGGGAGTACCAATTACATTAATTTTACATAAAGAAACTGGAGAGTTGCATCCTAAGCAGAATTCACTTTTTCATGATATTGCCTTAATCATTGAGGAACAGGGCATCGATGGTTGGAGCAATTTAGATTTAAATGATTTAATCGAGGATGCAGATCAATATACTAAAGTAAATGACACTCTAGACGTTTGGTTCGACTCTGGTGTAACCCATGTTGGGGTTATTGATAGGCTATATGGAGCAGAAGTTGTTGCTGATCTCTATTTAGAAGGTTCAGATCAACACAGGGGTTGGTTTCAATCATCCTTGCTAACCGGCATCGGTATAAATGGTATGCCTCCTTATAAAGAGGTCCTAACACATGGCTTCGTGGTAGATGAGCAAGGAAGAAAGCAGTCTAAATCTCTTGGCAATGTAATTGCTCCTCAGCAAATATGGAATAGTCTTGGAGCAGATATTCTAAGGCTATGGATTGCTTCGACAGATTTTAGAAGTGAAATGGTTGCCTCAGATGAGATTTTTAAGCGCGTATCTGATCAATATCGCAGGATTAGAAATACCTTTAGATTTTTAGCTGGAAACTTGCATGAGTTTAATTCTCAAACAGATGCTTGCAAACTTGAAGATCTAATAGAGCTGGATAAGTGGATTCTTAATGCTTCCTCAATGCTAGAAAAAGAAGTGATCGAGCACTATGAAAAATATGAATATCATATGGTAGTTCAGAAAATACATAATTTTTGTGTAAATGAACTAGGGGGCACCTATTTAGATATCATCAAAGACAGGCAATACACCACCAAGGCAAATTCTTTTGCAAGGCATTCTGCCCAAACGGCAATTGATATCATTCTTACCAGACTAGTTAAACTGGCAGCTCCCATTTTATCTTTTACCGCTGAAGAGGTTTGGCAGGCATATCCTGGGACTGCAAGTAAACAAGAATCCGTGTTTCTAGCAGAGTTTGAGGAACTTGAAGATATTCCTTCAAAAGTATCTTACCAAGATTGGGAGACTATTTTAGAGGTTAGGGATATTGTGAATCAAACGATTGAAGCTGAACGTAACCAAGGGAATATAAAAGGTTCTTTGGATACTGAGATTGATCTAGTAATTCCAAAGTCTTTGTATGACACCCTTGCAACCTTTTTGAATGAAATACATTTTTTATTTATTGTAAGCGAGTGTCGAATTACAGCAGGCGATGAGATTAGTTGCACCATTACTAATAGCACCAATAAAAAATGTATTAGGTGCTGGCATCATGATCCCTCAATTGGAGATAGCGAGCTTCATCCGGAAATCTGTCAAAGATGTATCTCAAATGTTGATGGAGATGGTGAAGAGAGAAAGTTTGCCTAAGTTAAAATACATAACATGTATAAGTATTCTTCTGTTTATGGATATTGCTCTAAAGCATCTTGCTGTCAACAAGCTTGATGCGAACACTTATCTAGAGTTTATACCCTTTATTAGCTTCTATTTAACAACAAATAGCGGAATCGCTTTTAGTCTACTTGATTTGAATAATTCTTTTACCAGTTATGGGTTATTAATAATTGGCTTGGTAATAGTTTTGTTTCTATTCAATCTTCTTAAAAAGGAGAAAAGTTCTATTGGGCAGGCAGCTTTCATATTTATCATTGGTGGCGCTTTAGGCAATCTTTTTGATAGGGCCTTGGATGGTGTAGTTACAGATTTTCTGCTTTTGTTTTTTGGCAATATTTCGTTATTTGTTTTTAATCCAGCAGATCTTTTTATCACTATAGGAGCAATTTTATTTATCGCTAACGAGATTAACGTAAAAAAAGGATCGAGCAACTTATGAAAGAAATTATTCTTGCTAATCCCAGGGGCTTTTGCGCAGGAGTCGATCGCGCCATAGACATAGTTGAAAAAGCCATTACAAAATTTGGCCCACCTATATATGTAAGACACGAGGTTGTTCATAACAAGCTAGTGGTTAGAAGTCTTGAATCTAAAGGGGTAATATTTATAGATGAGCTTGCTGAGGCTCCGAGTGATGGGATTGTAATTTTCAGCGCCCATGGCGTATCTAATCAAGTCGAAGATGAGGCAAAATCAAGAAATCTTAAATACTTTGATGCTACATGTCCTTTGGTATCCAAAGTTCATCATCAAGTAGAAAGGTATTCTAAGCTTGGCAAAATAGTTCTGTTAATTGGTCATGAGGGTCATCCTGAAGTTGAGGGAACCATGGGTAGGCATAATGCTGATCATGGAAGCAAGATTTTTTTAGTTCAGGATAAAGAGGAGGCTGAGCAACTGAATATTCCTCTCGACAGTCATATTGGATTGGTTACCCAAACAACTCTAAGCTTGGATGACACTAAGGAGATCATTGAGGTTTTGAAGAAAAAATTCTCAAATCTAGAAATGCCTCGTAATGATGATATATGTTATGCAACTCAAAACAGACAGGATGCGGTAAAACAACTTGCTTTAGAATCTGATTTTGTAATTGTGATAGGTTCAAAAAATAGCTCTAATTCAAATCGACTCAAAGAACTTGCAGAAAGATGCGGCACCAAAGCTTTATTAGTTGATGAGTTTCAAGATATTAACTTAGAGCTTCTTAAGGACTGTAATTCTATAGGCATTACTGCTGGTGCATCTGCTCCAGAAGAAACCGTTCAAGAAATAGCTAAAAACTTAGGTGAATTATTTAATTTTGAAATTAGGAGCATGGGAGAAAATAAGGAAAATATTTTTTTCAAATTACCACCTGAGCTAAGATAGGGTTGATGCAGGTTAACAATCATCAACTGAGTGACATTACATTTGTTCCGTCGCCTAATTTCGACAGCCGTCCCAGTGATGAAATATCATTAGTAGTTATTCACGCAATTAGTTTGCCTCTTGGTAATTATGATACGTCCTTGATTAGAGACTTATTTACTAATAATTTAAAAATCGACTTGCATCCATCTTTTCAAGATCTCAAAGACCTCAGGGTTTCATCGCACCTCTTAATTACCAGGATCGGAGAGATTATTCAGTTTGTGCCATTTAATTTAAGAGCATGGCATGCAGGAATTTCAAGTTATGAGGGTAGAGAGAATTGTAATGATTTTTCCATTGGTATTGAGTTGGAAGGCTGTGATCATGAAATATTCACTGCTGAGCAATATCATGCATTAAATCAGATCTTAAGAACTCTAGCTGATGAGTACGCCATTACTCGTGAAAACATAGTTGGTCACTCAGATATTGCGCCAGGAAGAAAAACTGATCCAGGCCCATTCTTTATGTGGAATAAAATTAAATTATGAATAATTTAAGAGGACAATTTCCTAATATAAGTATGACCCTTTTAGGTTTTACCTGTGGATTGCCTTATATGTTTTTATTTTCTACCTTGGGAGTTTGGTTACGAGAATCAGGAGCATCTCTTACAAGCATTGGCTTTCTGAGTTGGATGATTTTGGCATATTCTCTTAAATTTTTATGGTCACCTCTGGTAGATAAATTTTCATTTCCCAATCCCATTGGTTTAGGTAGAAGGAAAAGCTGGATCTTTTCAGCTCAATTCATTATTTTTCTTACACTTTTGATCTTTGCTTTGAGTGCAGATATTAATAATCTACTTCTAATTTTTGCTCTTGGAATGACGGTTGCTATTTTTGGCTCTTTTCAGGATATTGCTGTAGACGCTCTAAGGATTGAAATGGGTGCTCCTCAAGATCAAGGTAATTTTGCAGCTTCATACCAATTTGGATACAGAGCAGCTATTTTAGTTGCGACCTCTGCAGCTCTTATTCTTGCTGAAATTTATAACTGGGAACTTATTTTTGTGGGAATAGCGTTTCTAATGCTTGCAGGTTGGTTAGGTATTTTCTTGGCTCCTGAACCAGCATCGCTCAGTCATTCTTCTGAAAATTATTTTGATTTACTTATTAATTCTATAAAAGATTTTTTTACCAGGTTCGGTATTTTTATTGCATCAGTCTTATTACTTATTGTTGCTACCTATAGGTTAACAGACATTTTAGTTGGCCCTATGACTATGCCTTTTTATATTGATATGGGCTTCTCTAAAACAGAAATAGGGTCAATTGTTAAGGTAGTAGCATTATTTGCATCAATAGCTGGATTCTTCTTTGGTGGCTTGTTAATAAAAAAACTATCTCTTAAAAATGCGTTAATAATTGGTGGTTTGTTAGTTTTGTTAACAAATGTTGGTTTCAGCATTTTTGCATTAACAGAGAAATACTTAGGCGCTTTGTCATTAGTAGTAGCAATGGACAGTTTTGCTGCAGGAATTGTAGGCACTGTTAATATTGCTTTTTTAACTTCTTTGGTTAACAAGAAATTTGTTGCAACTCAGTATGCTTTATTAACCTCTTTTATGATGTTGCCAGGAAAAGTATTTGCAGGACTTTCAGGACTCTTGGCAGATGCATTAATATTTAATTCTTCTGCTGAGGTTGGTTGGGCAATCTTTTTTGTAATCACATCGGTGCTGGCAACACCTGCTTTGCTTTTAATTATTTTCTCTAAAGCTGTTCGTGAATATTAAGAAATTTACGGTATTAGCTCTTTATACGTTTATTCTTATTCTGGCTATTATTCCCCCATCTGAAGGTCAAATAGGCTTCCCTTATATGGATAAGCTGATCCATTTTTTTGCTTTTTTTATTCTTAGTGTTGCAACTTTGTATGCTTTTCAAGTAACTCGAATATTTCAGTGTATTTTATTAATAATATGCTTTGGAATATGCATTGAAGTTATTCAATACTTCATTCCCTATAGGTCCTTTGAGATTTTAGACATAATTGCTGATATAATCGGCGCCCTTATTGGTTTTAAGGCCCTGAAAAAAATTTAATTTTTTTTAAAATTTATATTGAATTTCATTAGGTTGACCTTAAATAATTTACGACCTTAATGGTTACCATTTCATTATTGGGAGTTATATATGAAATTAAGACCTTTACATGACAAAGTTCTTGTAAGAAGAACAGAAGAAGAAGAAACCACTGCTGGGGGTATAGTTCTTCCTGGTTCAGCTGCTGAAAAACCTTCTCAAGGAGAAGTTATTGCAGTTGGTGCTGGAAAAAGACTTGATAACGGCGAAGTTATCGCTCCAGATGTAAAAGCTGGCGATGTAGTCATTTTCAGTCAGTACGGTGGAAATGAAGTCAAAATTGATGGTGAAGAATATCTAATTCTTAGTGAAAGCGATATCTTCGGCGTAATTAATTAAATTATAGGAGTAAAGTATGTCTGCTAAAGATGTAAAATTTGGTGATTCAGCTAGAAGTAAAATGCTTAAGGGCGTAAATATTCTCGCTGATGCAGTTAAAGTAACGTTAGGACCAAAAGGAAGAAACGTTGTATTAGATAAATCTTTTGGAGCACCTACTGTGACCAAAGATGGTGTATCAGTTGCAAAAGAGATCGAACTTGAAGATAAGTTTGAAAATATGGGAGCCCAAATGGTTAAGCAGGTTGCCTCTCAGACTTCTGATGAAGCAGGTGATGGTACAACTACTGCTACAGTATTGGCTCAAGCTATTATCAATGAAGGTAATAAAGCGGTTGCTGCAGGTATGAATCCTATGGATTTAAAACGTGGGATCGATAAAGCTGTAAAAACTGCTGTTGAGCAGATTGAAAGCATGAGTGTTCCTTGCGCTGATGATAAAGCTATTGCTCAGGTTGGAACTATCTCAGCAAACGGAGATGAGGATGTCGGTAATATTATTGCTGAAGCGATGCAGAAAGTAGGCAAAGAGGGTGTTATCACAGTTGAAGAAGGTCAAGGCATCAATAACGAGTTAGATGTTGTGGAAGGTATGCAATTTGATAGAGGTTATCTATCTCCCTATTTTGTAACTAACCAAGACAATATGACCGCTGAGTTAGAGAATCCACTTATTCTTCTTCATGACAAGAAAATATCTAATATCAGAGAGATGCTACCTTTACTTGAATCTGTTGCAAAGGCTGGAAGACCACTTCTAATAATTGCTGAAGACATAGAGGGCGAAGCTCTTGCTACTTTGGTGGTGAATAATCTAAGAGGAACTGTTAAAGCCGCTGCTTGTAAGGCTCCTGGATTTGGTGATAGAAGAAAGGCTATGCTTGAAGATATTGCCATTTTAACTGGTGGAACGGTTATATCTGAAGAAGTTGGCTTATCCCTTGAAGGTGCTTCATTAGAGGACCTAGGTAGCGCCAAAAAAGTATCACTTAACAAGGACAATACTACTATTGTTGATGGTGCTGGTGATCAGAAAAATATTCAAGGACGAGTGAAGCAAATAAGAGCTCAAATTGAAGATACCTCATCAGACTATGATAGAGAAAAACTTCAAGAGAGAGTGGCCAAACTTGCAGGCGGAGTTGCTGTCATAAAAGTTGGAGCTGGCTCTGAAGTTGAAATGAAAGAGAAGAAAGCAAGAGTTGAAGATGCACTGCATTCAACAAGAGCTGCTGTCGAAGAGGGCGTTGTTGCTGGAGGTGGAGTTGCTTTAGTTCGTGCTTTAGCATCTCTTGATAAGCTCAAAGGTGATAATGACGATCAAAATGTTGGAATCAACATTGCCAGAAAAGCTTTTCAAGCACCATTGAGACAAATAGTGACTAATGCAGGAGAGGAAGCATCGGTCATCATTTCAAAGGTTATGGAAGGCAAAGGAGCATTTGGCTTCAATGCAGCCAACGGTGAATACGGCGATATGATTGAAATGGGTATCTTGGATCCTGCAAAAGTAACTAGAACTGCTCTTCAAGCAGCTGGTTCTGTAGCAGGAATGATGATTACTACTGAAGCCATGGTTACAGAGCTTCCTAAAGATGATGCTCCAGCAATGCCTGATATGGGCGGAATGGGCGGCATGCCAGGAATGATGTAATTTTTGCTAATGCATAAAAAAACGGGGATTATTCCCCGTTTTTTTTTGTCACTTGTATAATTGGTGTGATAACAATTTAGGGGAGTCTTTATGGAAGCTTATTTAGGTGCTGTGCTCATGAGAGCCTTGCATATTCTTTTTGGGATATTATGGATTGGTCTGTTGTATTACTTTAATTTTGTTCAGACAGAATATTTTAAAGATTCAACTCCTGAAGCTAAATCTGATGTTGTAAAAAAACTTGTACCAAATGCTCTATGGTATTTCAGGTACGCAGCTTTATTTACTTTTCTAACAGGTTTGTACTTACTCTATTGGTTGGGCATTGCAACAAGTGTTGGTATAGCCCTTGGAGCTATTATGGCAACTTTCATGGCTGCAAATGTATGGTTTATTATTTGGCCAAATCAAAAGAAAGTTATTGCTGGAGCTGAAGATGCAGCTGAAGCTGGTGCAAAAGCGGGCCTTGCTTCAAGAACTAATACATTATTCTCCATCCCTATGCTCTATTTAATGGTTTACTCAGCTCATGCTGGAACTGGAGGAGTGACTAGCAACCTTTTAATTTCTGGGAATCTTACAGGCTTTTGGGTTGGGCTAGCTATCATTTTGCTTATAGAGCTTAATGCTATCTTTGGCAAAATGAACCCAATGATAGCTTCCGTTAAGGCAGTTATTCACTCTGGACTAGTTCTTGGAGTAATATTTGCTTTACTGGTGCAGTATTTGTAAGAATTTTAATCTATTCAAAAGGGAGGCTAAAGCCTCCCTTTTTTATTTGAAATCCTAATTTTTGTTATTGTATTTTCCTCAATTTTTAATACTTCAAATCTGTAATCATTGATTTCAATACAAATATTATTTTGAGGGATGGCTTCAATATAATCAGTAAGAAAGCCGTTCAATGTTTTAGAGCCATCTTCACTCAATTCAAGATTAAGAACCTTATTTATGTCCCTTATTTTAGTATTACCATCAACAACAGCAGTCCCATCTTTTTTGAGTTCAATTTCATGCTCTTCCTTAGAAGCTTTATGGGAGATTTTGCTAACAATTTCTTTATAAATATCATCTATAGATATTAAACCCTGAATTTCACCATATTCATCAACTACCACTCCTAAGTTTCGCTTAGATTCTAAGAATTCAAGGATTTGTGTATTAATAGTTGTTGATTGCGAAACATAATATGTTTCATCTAAAAGGGGCTTAATTTTCCCACCACTTTCGAAAACCTCAATAAATTTATGGCTATCTCTTAGGTGCAGGATGCCTAAAATACTGTCAAGATTTTCTTCGTAAACAGGCAGCCTTGAGTACTCTGAGCGCATTAAAACTTCCTCAGCCTTCTCTACAGAGTCACTAAGGTTGATTGCAATAATTTCTGCTGCAGGAATCATGCAATCCTCTACGACCAAATCCTCCATCTCTAAAATTCCACTTAACATACTTCTTGATTGTTCAGGAATGAGCTCTCCATGCTCTTCTAACAATGTTCTTAACTCATCGGTATTCAAATTGTCATTTGTTGAAGAAGCTTTTGGGTCAATATTTAAAACATTTAACAATCGTGAACTGATTAGATTTGTAAACCAAATTATTGGCTTAAATAAAAATACTAGCTTTTCTAATAGCCAGGATGAACGTTCAGCGAACCGTTCGGGGAAAACAGAAGCTATTGTTTTGGGAGTTATTTCGGAAAATATTAATATAACAATAGTCAGAATAATTGAACCTACTAGGACGTTCCCGCCAAAAAAATTTAGCATAATGATGGTAACAATTGCTGAAGCTAAAATATTTGCAAAGTTATTTCCTACCAGTATTGCTGATAAGAGAATATCTGGTCGTTTTAATAGTTTTAGGGCTCTTGCTGCACCTTTTGAGCCTTTAGACAAATTTCTTAACTTAACTTTATTTGATGCCATCATTCCAGTTTCAGATCCGGATGAAAAAGCAGAAAAGATAAGCAATACGAGCAAAATTGCCATTAGAAAAAACAAGGAATCAGCGAACATTAATTAACTTAGATTAATGGCTGCATTTGAAAAGGAGTAGCTCACTAGGATCATTATAAATGACAAGAGCAGCATCCTCACTGCATTTTTTAATTGCAGATTATTGAATTTAATTAGACTAAGAATTCCAAGGTAAATTAACAATGCAAGTATTGAAAAAAAAGATTTGAGAGCCAAGCTTTCCAACTGAGTCTCAATAATAATAAAACCTGTTATTACAGCTAGCATTAAGACTACCAAGCCAATGCCGCCTAAAGTCAAAATATTTGAATAGGCAGTCTCAATTGATTCATCGGTATTAAGAGATAGATTTCCAGACTTTACTCTTTTAATTCTGCTTTCTAACTTCAGCCCTTTAATTATGGTAAGCAGCAACAAAATTGCTCCGCTCAAGGATAAAAATAAATGCGATTGAAGGGGGAACTCTTTGCTCGAATAAATATAGAAGAAAAAAACAGAATTTATAATCAAAATTGTCAAAAATCTGAGCATTTCCCTGAATTTACTAACAAGAGGAAGATGGTCCCAGATTGCATATATAAAACCAGAAAGTAATAGCGATATTGGAAAGAAAAGTGACATCAAATAAATTGTTACCTTTTATATATTAACACTATCAAATTTTTAAAGGTTAACCTAAAATACACACCATTTTAAAATAAGAGTTACAAATTATGGTAGTTATTAGACTTTCAAGGAGCGGTGCTAAAAAGGCTCCCTATTATTTCATTACGGTTGCTGATGTTAGAAAGCCGCGTGATGGTAGATTTATTGAAAGAATTGGGTTCTTTAATCCCGTAGCAAGAGGCCAAGAGGAGATACTGCGCCTAGATAACGAAAGATTTGAATATTGGGTAGGACAAGGTGCACAGGTTTCTGACAGAGTGCAACAACTTCAGAAAGATGCACTATTATCCCCAGAAGACCTAGAAAAGAAGGTTAATGAAAAGCTTGAAAAACGAAGAGCTAAAAAAGAAAAAGCAAATGCTCTTAAAGCCGAAGAGCTAAAAGCTGCCGAAGAGGCAGCTAAGGCAGAGGAAGCTCCAGCAGAAGAAGCAGCTCCAGCAGAAGCAGCAGAGGAAGCTCCAGCTGAGGAAGTGGTAGAGGAAGCT
>VMBT01000367.1_pt1 | contig 29968 bp, 28 predicted proteins | sample 4404301 | NCBI WGS metagenome assembly VMBT01 (sample SAMN12238535, study PRJNA552566) | marine metagenome | isolation source: Coastal seawater | place: USA: coastal Georgia, Sapelo Island | collected 2008-08/2009-08
TTATTTTAATAATAAAAAAATATTTACCTATTCCTTTATTTCCACAAATAAGAACTGAGTTATTTAGTTTGTCAGCAATTAAATTTTTTGAAATAATTTCAAATTCTTTTTCAAAACCCACTAATGATTTCATAGCAATGAATTTATATAATTTATAATTTCATTATTAATTTGAGTAATTGGCCTAGATGCATCTATTTTTATAAATCTTTTTTTATTATAAATTAATTTATAGCCTTTATTAACAGTGTCATGGAATTTTCTATCTAATTTATCGTATTTATTCTTTAATTTTCTTTGCTTTAACCTTGACAAAATTAACTTGGTAGATAATTCAAATAGAAAAGTTTTATGGGGTAAAAAATTATTTAATAGATTTTTATGTAAATTTTTAGCTTTTTGTATACCAAATTTATTTACATAACCCTGGTAAACAAAAGTAGAGTCAGCAAATCTATCTGATATAACTAACTTACCTTTTTTCAGAGAGGGGACTATAACATTATTGATATGATGTGATCTGGCTGCCATGAGCATTAATATTTCTTCCTGTATATTAATATCTGACTTAACTTTTAAAATAAGTTTTCTTAGTGACTCTGCAATTTTAGTTCCACCAGGTTCTCTTGTTGTAATAAATGGAATTTTGTTTTTTTTTAAATATTTTTCCAACAGTAAAATTTGTGATGATTTACCACTAGCCTCAGGACCTTCAAAAGTTATAAATAAACCTTTTTTTTTATTCATCTAAAGTTGAACCAAAAATAAGATACTTTAGTGCAGCGAAAATCTTTAATATTGGATTTATAGTTCCTACATTTTCTTCAGCCACTAAATCAATTTCTATATTTGGTTTACCTTCAATTGAAATTAATAATTTACCATATGAATTACCTTTCAAAATTGGTGCATCTAGGGGCTTCTTATACTGAATTGAAGACTTGATTAATTGCAATTGATCAAAAGATAAAGTTGATACAACTTTTCTAGAAGAAATTAAGTTCACTCTTGGTTTATTTCCAAGCCATACATCTACCTGTGTAATCACTTGACCTTCACTGACTAGTTCTTTTTGACTTGTTTGTGAAAAGGCCCAATTAATTAAATTTGCAGATTCATTCATTCTTGATCTGGAGCTATTAGTTCCATTGATTACAACAGTAATTCTTCTATCTTCTCTTTTGGCAGTTGCAGCAATTCCCCATCCAGATGCTTTTGTAAAACCTGTTTTTAATCCATCAGCTCCTTGGACAGAACTTAATAACTTATTTCTGTTTGGTTGTTTGATGTCATTGTAAGTAAATTCTTCATCAGCAAAATAAAGGTAAAGATCAGGAAACTCTCTTATAACAGCATTTGATAAGATTGCTAAATCATACACTGTAGAATAATGATCATCTTCAGGCCATCCTGATGAATTAATAAAGTTTGTGTTATTCATCCCTAAACGCTTAGCATAAACATTCATTAATTTTGCGAAATCTTCTTCGGTACCTGCTAAACATTCTGCTAATGCTACTGAAGCATCATTTCCTGATTGTATAATTATCCCCTTAAGAAGATCATCGATTGAAACTTTATCGTCTATTTCTAGAAAAGTTCTAGATCCACCCATTTTGTAGGCTTTTGCTGAAACGGTGCATTCATTATTAATTGAAAGATCAGTATTTTTTAATCTGTCAAATGCAGCATAAACTGTCATAATTTTCGTCATCGATGCAGGAGGTGTTTTTGAATTTGAGTTTTTTTCAAAGAGTATTTCATTTGTATCAAAATCCATAACGATTGCTTGTTCAGCTTTCGTATCAATTGCAAATACATTTTTAGAAATTAAGAAAATTAATAAGATGAAGGTGATCGTTTGTGTTCTCATAGTATTATTTATAATTTTTAAATATGTTGTAAGTAAGATTATTCCAAAATTATTTCATTCTCCTTATAACCTTTAAGAATGAATGTCGAAACTAATTTATTGGCTACTTCGTTTTCAATTGGACCAATTATTAGTTTATAAAAATCACCCATATTTTCTGAAGTGAATTTTTCTTTTAATTGTATTTCATTAACAATTTTTTGAATATCTTCATAATTTTTGAAGTTATTAATATGTAAAAATAGTTCTAAATTTTCGACTTTCTCGAAACCTAATTCAATTGGTTGCTCAATGTCTTCTTGTAAACTGCTCTCTTCATTATCATCATCTATGTTAGAAATAGATACGATTTCAGTTGGCGCTGATTCAACTGTAGAGTTAAAATCTTCATCATTGATGGACATAGTAACATTTTTCCATTGTTTTGATGGATCAGATAAAATTTCTACTTTTACTCTAGCCATTCTATTTTTGTAAAACCTTAAGAGCTGTGCAACTTTACGAGAAACTTGAATAACTGAAGCATTGTCATCATGCCTATCAATTACTTTAATTGTTAAGGATAATCCATTTTCTAAATTTGTTATTTTTACAATACTGGGCAAAGGTAGAGTTTTGTGTCGACCAAGTAATTCTGTAACTTTGTTTAGATCATTATTAAGAGTTTTTTGGTTATGCAACTCTTTATCATAGAAAGTGGCAAGTCCAACTTCTGAATAAGAATAATCTTCTTTAGGAGTATATTTTACACCTTCAATAAAATATGGATCCCCTATAAGATAGAAAATATTTTCACTAGTTGAATTTTCTTTATCTAAGTTTTTTTTTGGTTCAACTAATTTTGCAACATTTTCTTTAGTCTTATCCTCAATGATATTTTTTGCATTTTCTATTTTATTTACAACTTTATTGTTAGAGATATTATCGCAAGAAAATAAAAAAATAAAAAATAAACTAATTATTAATTTCATCACTAAGAAGTCCTATAGAAATAGCGTAATAAGATGAACAATTGTAATATAAAATGTTTTTATAATTTGGATAAACTAAAAACATTCTCCCTTTAAGCCCATCTGGTGCAACTAATCGCGCTTCAAGATCTGGTCTTTGAGGAAGAGGAGTGTTTTTTATTGTTTTAAATCCTAAATTGGACCATTCGGGTAATGATTTAGGTACAGATCTTCTTTTAACAGCTCCGCACCCTTTTGGATTATCTTGTTTTAATGATGGATATATAAACTCAATATTTTCAGGAGGTAAAACCTCTCTTCCCCACGTACTATCGTTTGACCATGGGTTCTTATCAATGGAAGTTAAATAATTAGCTGTGCTGGCAAAACCATCGGCATAACTATTCCAAATATCAATCCCTCCTCCATCCCAATCATAAGCACTCTCTAAAAAGGTTGTTGGTATCATTTGTGTCATTCCAACAGCACCGCCCCAGCTACCTATCAATTGACCTGAAGGGACTAATTCATCATCTAATATTTTTAGAGCGGCAAATAACTGCTTTCTATAAAAATCACTTCTTCGTCTGTCAAAAGCTAGTGTTGTTACTGCTGTAATAGTATCTACTTTTCCCTGATTTCGTCCATAAAAACTCTCCATTCCCAAAACTGCTACAATAAAACGAGGCTGAATGCCAAAATGTTTAGAAATTTTGTTTAAAATATCCTTATGTTCTTTTAAAACGTTTCTGCCTGCAATTATCCTTGATTTATCAACGCGATAATACAAATATTCTTCTAGAGTAATTGTTGACTCTGGTTGGCATCGGTCACGGAGAATAATTTTTTCCTGAGGTTTAACATCAGACAAATAGAGGCTGATTGTTTTTTCACTGATGTTTTTATCCTTAGCCTCATTTCTAACATCTTCTAACCAGTTATTCCATTCACTAGCAGTAGGCATTGTTGGTTTCTCACATGCTTTTAATGAGTATGTAAAAAAGATGAAAATTAGAAAAATATATTTAAGAATCATATGAACGAAATAACAAATTTTTATAAATTCGTATATTTTTATATCCTTTATATTTTGACTTTAATATATTTAAAAGTATAACAAAATCCACAAAAACGGAGAGATGGCTGAGCGGTTGAAAGCACCGGTCTTGAAAACCGGCAAGGTGGCAACACCTTCCAGAGTTCGAATCTCTGTCTCTCCGCCATTTTAATTTTAACAAATTTAATTAATTTCAGTTATAATTTTCTTTGCTAAACTAAATCTATTTTCATTTAAGTAACCTCTAAAATCATAAAATATTTTTTGATCAGGTCTCAATGAATAATGATCATTTTTATTAAGAGTAAGACTAAGTAATTTTTCAGGATTAGTAGGATTATTTTTGTAAAAACCAATGACAATTCCCTTTCTGCTAAATTCAAGTTGTTCAATGTTGCAACTGATACATAGAATTTTTAACTCAATTAAATTAAATAAATTATCTAGAGGTTTAGGTATTGGCCCAAATCTATCAGCGAACTCTATGCTTAAATTGGAAAGTTCTTGATAATCGGTTACATTAGATATCCTTTTATAAATAGAGAGTCGCAAATCTAGATCATCTATGTAGTCATCAGGTATATAAATTTCTTCTGGAATTTTAATAACTGGTTGAAAATTATTTATATTTTTATCATCATTTGATAGTTTCTTTTGTTTTTGAAAAATTATCTCTTCTTCTAGTAATTGATGATATAATTCAGTTCCTATTTCTCGTATAAAGCCACTCTGCTCTTCCCCAATTATTGACCCTCCTCCTCTCATATCTAAATCTTGTGAAGCAATATTAAAACCTGAACCAAGAGCATCTGAAGTATTTATAATTGATAATCTTTTCTTACCATTATCTTTAAGTTCATTCTCTTTGAAAGTGATGTAGGCATAACCTCTTTTAGAAGATCTGCCAACTCTTCCCTTAAGTTGATAAAGTGCAGCCAAAGAAAATAAATTTGATCTATGAACAATAATTGTATTAACGTGAGGAAGATCCAATCCATTTTCAATTATATTTGTACTAACCATCAGAGGTACTTCTTGATTGTAAAACTTTGAAATTCTTGACTCTAGTATTGCTGGTGCCAACTGACCATGAGTAACAACATATTTAATGTCAGGTAAATTTTCTTTTAAAAATTCTTCAATAAATGGAATATCTTTTTTTCTTGGAGTTACATAATAAACACCATTTCTTCTTCCATAAATTTCTCTTTTAATCGCTTCAGAAATTGTAACTGTATCAAATTTAGTTACATAGCTTCTGACAGCTAATCTCTCGAAAGGGGCTGTGAGAATTAAACTTAAATCTCTTATGCCCGATAAAGACATAGATAATGTTCGTGGTATTGGTGTTGCTGATAGAGCTAAAACATGTGCATTAGGAGCAATTTCTTTAAATTTTTCTTTTTGGATTGTTCCTAATTTTTGTTCTTCATCATAAATAATTAAACCAAGTTTTTTAAAAGATAATTTATCACTTAAAAGAGCGTGAGTACCAATTAAAATATCAATGTTTCCCTCAGCGCATTCTTTATAAATTTCATTTTTTTCTTTTTGTGAAATGAGTCGTGATACTTCTGCAACTTTTATATCAAACAAGTTAAATCTCTTGATGAAATTATTATAGTGTTGACGTGAAAGTAATGTTGTTGGTACGAAAACGATTGATTGAACTTTAGATTTTGCAGCAAGAAATAAAGCTCTTATGATTACCTCCGTTTTACCAAAGGCGACATCTCCAACAATTAAACGGTCACTAGGCGTATCTTTTTCAAAATCATTAATTACATCGTTGATAGCGTTAAGCTGATCATCAGTTTCGACAAATGGAAATGTGCTACAAAATTTATCATATTCTGTATGATTAGTATTAATCTGATATGATTTAGACTCTAATCTTTTTGATGCAATTTTAATTAACTTTTTTGCAGCATCTTTTATTTTCTTTTTAGCTTCAGCCTTTCTTTTTTGCCAACTTGAGGCACCTAATTTATCTAAGCTTATATTTGTTTCATCATCATTTCCATATTTCGTTACATAACTTAAATTTTCTACAGGTAGAAAAAGTTTTTGACTATCTGCAAATTCTAATTCCAAACAATCATGAACAGAGTCATTCAGATTTATTTTTTTAATATTATTAAATCGACAAATCCCATAATCTGAATGCACAAGAAGAGATCCTTGAGATAACTTATTGAGTTCTTCAAAAATAAACTTTTGTTTATTATTTTTTTGAGATGATTTAACAGCAAAAGTATAGCCAAAGATTGTTTTTTCATTGATAAATAATACATCATTGAATTCAATAGACTCTTCTATTTTCAAAGATGTTATAAAAATATTATTATTTGTAATTTCATAGAAATTTGAAATTTTCTTTGCTCTTATATGAATATTGTCAAATAATATTTTAGATACTTTTTCTAATGATCCTTTTGAATTGCAACAAATAACTATTTTTTTATTTTTTAAATTAATTTCAAAAAATTTTTTTATAAAATTAAAATCAATTTCTTTGCGTATTGAAGAAATATTATTAATTTTTTTTATGCTTAATGGTGTAGTATTTTCATTTTTAAATAATGATAACGTAGTAGTTTCAAATAGTTTGATATTATTTTTAAAAGAATGACTATCAATAAATAAAAATTCTGGTTTTAGATAAAATTTATCATTTGATTGAATTCTGGCATCATAAAAATCATTTAAATTTTCAATTCTTTCATGAGCTAAATCTAAAACATCATTTTGTAATAATAGATGATAGTTTTCACAATAATCAAAGAGCGTATCCATGTTATCATGAAAAAGTGGTAAGTATTGTTCGCCTCCAGCAGGAAACCCGCTATTTGAAAATAATTCATAAACTTGACTTTTTCTATAATTGTCAAAATTAGTTCTAAATTTTGAACGGAATATCTCTAAATTTTTATCATCTATTATTAATTCTGAACTTGGACTGAGAATTATGTTTTCTACAGAAGTTTTTGTAGTTCTCTTTTGTGTAATTGGGTCAAATTCAAATATTGACTCTATATCATTGTCAAATAAATCAATTCTAAATGGACTTTTATATTGTGGGAGAAAAATGTCTATAATAGATCCACGAATTGCAAATTCTGATTTATCTCTGACTATAGATGTTCTTTCATATCCAAGTCTTATAAGTGATGAAATTAAATTACTTAAGTTTAATTTAGTATTTGTAACAATATTTAAAAAATATTCATTTAAAATTTTTTTTGGAATTGTTTTTTGAATTATCGCGTTAACTGTAGTTAAAAGAATTTTTTGCTCTTCTTTATAGGTATTAAGATAATTTAATGTATTCAATCTAGATGTTTGAATTTCCTTAGAGGGAGATATATTATCATACGGTATCTGATCCCATGCTTTATAAATTAATATTTTTTTATTTGGTAACAACCATAAGAGTTTACTGTAAATATCATTAATCTCCCTATCATCTTTAGCTATATAGATTAGAGAATTTTTACTAGTTCGAAAAATTTCACCAATAATAAAAGACTCAGATTTTTCAACTATGGGTCCTAAAAATTTCATAATCTCATATTATTTTATTAAAGAGTTTCAAAAATTTCTGATTTGGTTCAGTTTTTTTTGCTAAAATTGAATAAATTTCATCATCAGAATAAGTGTCAAATAATGATTTTAATAATATCAAATCCTCGTTACTAAATTTATCTAAGTTTTTGATAAAAAACTTTTGATATAATATATCTGTTTCTTTAGTGCCGGAATAATTAGCTCTATATTTTATTATTTTTTTGAGTGAATTTAATGTCATATGATCTTTAATAGAATATAATATAAACATTTATATATTCTATGAAACCAGCACATTTAGACTTATTACTTTCACCAATCAATAAATTAAAGGGCGTTGGCCCCAAAATAGAAAATATAATTAATAAACTTGGAATTTCATTAAATATTCATTTCTTATGGCATTTTCCATACAAAATAATAGAAAAAAAATATTATGATAATATCCATGATGCCCCAATAAACACTTTAGTAACTTTAAAAGTGGAAGTTCTTAAACACAATCCATCAAGATTTAGAAGACAGCCATATAAAGTAAGTTGTGTTGCAAACGAAACACCAATAGATATCGTTTATTTTAATGCAAGACATCCTGTAATTAGATCAATTTTACCAGTCAAATCTTTTAAAATGATTTCAGGAAAATTAGAATTTTTTAGAAATAAATTCCAAATTACTCATCCTTCAAGCGTAGAGGATGTAACTAAAATTCAATTATTAAGGGAAAGAGAGCCTATCTACAGTTTAACAGCTGGACTAAATTTGAAATATTTTACAAAAATATCAAAACAGGTTTTATCATCGCTCCCAAATTTAGATGAGTGGATTAATAGTAGAATTTTAAAACAATATAAATTCTTTAACTGGAAAGATTCCATAGAAAAATTGCATAATCCTGAAATAGAAGACACATTTGCAGATAAAAATATTTTTAGAAGGCGGTTGGCTTTTGATGAGTTATATGCACATCAATTAGCAATTGCGATTATAAGACTTATTGATAGTAAAAAAAAATCAGTAGCATTTAAAAATAACAATAACTTAAAAAATAATTTAATTAAAAATTTACCTTTTCAATTAACTAAATCGCAGACACAAGTTTTAGAAGAAATTAAAACTGACTTAGAATCAAATACTCAAATGATAAGATTATTACAAGGCGATGTAGGTTCAGGTAAAACTATTGTTGCTCTTGCTTCAATGCTAACTGTAATTGAGTCAGGCTTTCAATGTGCTTTTATGGCCCCAACCAGCATTCTTGCATATCAACATTATGAAAATATTTCAAAATTACTAGAAAATTTGCCTATCAAAATTACTCTTTTAACAGGCAAAGATAAAGGTAAAATTAGAAAGGAAAAATTAGAAAAAATTCGTGATGGGGAAGTAGAATTAATTGTTGGTACCCATGCTCTTATTCAAGAAAGAGTAACTTTTAAAAATTTAGGCTTATCCGTAATTGATGAACAACATCGATTTGGAGTCTATCAGAGATTAGCTTTCAATTACAAAGGGTTTCGACCTTCAATACTAGTCATGAGCGCTACTCCAATTCCAAGAACTCTCACATTGGCTGCCTATGGAGATATGGATGAAAGTAGATTAATTGATAAACCAATTGGGAGAAAACCAATTATGACTTCAGCTTTAAGTTTAAAAAAAGAAAAACAACTAATTGATAGAATTAGTAATAAAATTCACAAAACATCTGAAAAATTTTTTTGGGTCTGTCCATTAATAGAAGAGTCTCAAGAACTTGATCTAAAAGCTGCTACCGAAAGATTCAATAACCTGAACAAAATATTTAAAAATAAAGTTCTTCTCATTCATGGTCAACTGAATGAAAAAGAAAAAGAAAATATAATGGAAAAATTTAAAAATGAAGATTTTAGAATACTTGTTGCAACAACAGTAATAGAGGTTGGAATTGATATAAAATCAGCTACTACAATAATAATTGAACACGCTGAAAGATTTGGTTTAGCACAATTACATCAATTGAGAGGCAGGGTTGGCAGAAATAATCAAGAGTCATTTTGTATTCTTCTGCATAAAGAAAATTTAGGCGATACTGCAAAAAAAAGAATACAAATTATGACTGAAACTAATGATGGTTTTAAAATTGCTGAGGAAGATTTAATAATTAGAGGCCCGGGTGAAATATTAGGAAAAAAACAGTCTGGTTTACCCTCTTTTAATGTGGCTGATCTTAGTTTTGATAGTGATTTACTGGAAGAAGCTAAAATAGAGGCAGATAATGTGATCAGTGATGATCCAAAACTTTTAAAAGATAAAAATCAAAACTTAAAAAATTTACTATACATACATGAAAGAGATACAGCGATTAAAACTTTAGGTGCGGGCTAATGTCAAAAATAAATTATAAAAATGGAATAAAATTTAAATGTCAGAGCTCTGGCAATTGTTGTATATCAAGAGGATCATATGGGTTTGTATATTTAAGCAAGAATGATTTAACAAGATTTGCTAAACATTTTAATTTACCAATTGAACATTTCAAAAAAAAATATTGCCAAACAACTGACGGTTATATTCATCTTGCTGAAAAGAAGAGTTTAAATGGTAAGTGCTTGTTTCTTAAAAATTATAAATGTACAGTTTATGAATCTAGACCATCTCAATGCAGAACATGGCCTTTTTGGAATGAAAATATGAATGCAAAAACTTGGAATGAAGATATATCGGTTAATTGTCCTGGTATTGGTAAAGGTAAAAAAATAAGCTCAAAGTTAATAAAAAAGTACCTAAAAGAGGATTATGACAATGAAATTTCAATTTTAAATGGTTATGCTAACCCTGAGACGTGAACTCCATGTCCTTGAATAAGCCAACATAAATTTCACCCTTTTTTTTTAATGTTATTTTAATTGTAGTACCTTCAAGAACTACTTCTAAAAAATTATCATTTTTTTTGAGAATATCGCACTTTTTTGTGATTCCAGTGGCAATATTTTTAATGATGGTTTGTTTCATTGAATAATGGTGAGCCCTGCAGGATTCGAACCTGCGACCCATTCCTTAAAAGGGAATTGCTCTACCAACTGAGCTAAGGGCCCATCACTTTGAAGTCTATATAGTTCAAAATTCATGAACGCAAGACCTATGATCAAGAGTTTTTACGATTTAAAATTTTAATCGTATTTTTTGAAACAAATTTAGATACATCACCACCTAGTTTATGAACTTCTTTAACTAAGTTAGATGAAATAAAAGAATTATTATCAGAAGACATTAAAAAAACTGTCTCGATATCTGGACTAAGTTGATAATTCATTCCCGTCATTTGAAATTCATATTCAAAATCAGAAACAGCTCTTAAACCTCGAATAATACAGTTTGCATTATGAGATTTTGCAAATTCAGTTAAAAGACCCTGAACAGATAAAATGGTAATTTTACTATTATCTAACTTTTCTGCCTTTAAATCATTTTCGATTATTTCTTTTCTTTCCTCAATACTTAATAAGGGGGTTTTATTTTGATTGTCTGCTACACCAATTATAAGCATATCAACTATTTTTAGTGATCTTTTAATTATATTTAAATGGCCATTTGTCATTGGGTCAAAAGTGCCAGGATATATACCAATTTTGGACATACTAATTTTCAATATCTTGTATTCTAGAAACAGAAACTATGGAGTCTGAGTCTGGTATTTTAAATACACTAACTCCTTTAGTTGATCTACCAGCTATCCTGATTTGATTAACATTTACACGTATAATTTGACCTTTGTCAGTTACTAATATTATTTGATCATTTTCTTCTACGACAAAGCAATCAATAACCTCACCATTTTTTTCTGTTGTTAAAATGCCAGTAATACCTTTTCCTCCTCTATTTGATATTCTATATTCATAAGCTGAAGATCTTTTGCCATAACCATTTGTTGTTAAAGCTAAAAGGAATTCTTCATTTAAATTGAGTTCGTTAAATTCAGATTTAAGACTGCCAGTATTTTTTCTATTTTCAGATGCAGCTCTGAGGTATTCTTGTCTAATATTTATATCTATTTTTGAATGTTTTAGTATTGCCTGAGAGATTACATAATTGTTTTTTTCTAAGTTTATACCCCTAACACCTGAAGAATTTAAACCTGAAAATAATCTTAATTTTTCAAGAGGAAATCTTAAACATTTTCCATTTTTCGTTGATAACAATATATCATCTTCAGGATTAGCTAATTTGATTCCTATAAGCTGATCTGTTGAGTCAAGTTTAATGGCAAGCTTACCACTCTCTCTTAATTCTCTTTTACCACTTTTAGCAACATCAATTAATTTATTTTTTCTAACCATTCCATTTTTAGTTGCAAAAATTATTAAATTATCAGACCATGAATTTTCTTCCAAAGGTAAGGGCAGGAATGTTGCAATTTTTTCATCATTGGAAAAAGGCAACAAATTAACAATTGGCTTACCTCTGGCTTTTAAAGATGCCTCAGGTATGTCATGTGATTTAAGAGAATAAACTTTTCCTAGTGATGAAAAAACCAAAAGTCTTGTGTGAGTATCTGCCAGATGTATCTCTTTAACAAAATCTTCTTCTCTAGTTGACATTCCTGTTTTGCCTTTGCCACCTCTATTTTGAGCTCTATAATTTTCAAGAAGTGAGCGTTTAATATATCCATTATTAGAAATAGTGATTACTATGTCTTCTTTTTGAATATATTTTAAATCATCAACTTCTTCATACTCCCTATCAATGATTTCACTTTTTCGCGGTGTAGCAAATTCTTTTTTTATTTCATTTAATTCTTTTTTTATTTCATTTAAAAGTTTTGATCTAGATTGCAAAATATCAAGATATTTTTTTATTTCTAAAATTAATTGCTCCAAATCTTTTTGAATATCATCTCTCTCTAATGAAGTTAGGCGATGTAATCTTAATTCAAGAATTGCTTTTGCTTGCGCCTCAGTAAATTGAAATATGTTTTTTTCAACTTGAGTATTTTCATCATCAACTAACCGAATAAAATTTAAATTTTTTTCACTTAATTTCCATTTTTTCTTAATTAGTTTTTCTCTTGCCTCTTTAGAGTCTTTTGATGCTTTAATTAAATTTATAATTTCATCTATATTGGCATTTGCAACTACTAAGCCTATTAAAATATGGGCCTTATCTCTTGCTTTATTCAAATCAAATATTGTTCTTTTAGTGATAACCTCTTCTCTAAAATCAATAAAAGCACTTAACATATCTTTGAGATTCATTTGCTCAGGCTTACCTTTATTTAAAGCCAACATATTTGAGTTAAACGTAGTTTGCAGAAGTGTGTGTTTATATAATTGGTTTAAAATAATATTAGCATCTACATCTTTTTTTAACTCAATTACTACTCGAACACCATTTCGATCAGACTCGTCTCTTAAATCTGAGATACCCTCAATAATATTGTTTTTTACAGTTTCAGCAATTTTTTCAATTAGTTTAGATTTGTTAACTTGGTATGGTATTTCATGAATAACTATCGCTTCTCTATCTTTTTTAAAAGTTTCAATAGAAGTCTTAGATCTTAAAACCACTCCCCCTTTACCTGTTTCAAAGGCATCAATTATTCCTTTTTTGCCAATTATTTGACCCCCAGTTGGAAAATCAGGACCATGAATAAATTTAATGAGATCATGAAGATCTGAGTCTGGATTTTCAATAAGGTGTAAAGTTGCATCAATAACCTCACCTAAATTGTGTGGTGCAATATTGGTTGCCATTCCAACAGCGATTCCTGAAGCGCCATTTACAAGCAAGTTAGGGTACTGAGCAGGTAGTACAGTTGGTTCTTTTGTACTATCATCATAGTTAGGTTGAAAACTAATTGTTTCTTTCTCTAAGTCAGTTACTATTTTTTCAGCCACCTTTGATAGTCTTGCTTCAGTATATCGCATTGCAGCTGGTGGATCGCCATCAAGAGAGCCAAAATTACCTTGACCATCTATCAACTCTAATCTCATCGAGAAATCTTGGGCCATACGAACCATTGATTGATAAATAGCTCCATCACCATGAGGATGATATTTACCCATAACATCCCCAACAATCCTTGCTGATTTTCGATATGGTTTATTGTAATTGTAACCAGACTCATTCATTGAATACAATATTCTTCGATGAACTGGTTTTAATCCATCCCTGCAATCTGGGAGAGCTCTGCTGACTATGACAGACATCGCATAATCGAGGTATGATTTTTTCATTTCCTCTACTAAGGAAATATTAGAAATATTACTTGGTGACTCGTTATCCGAACTTATGTTGTTATCTGACACTGATTTTTACTGGTTTTCTGCGAAATTTAAAGTAAATTTATAGCAAATATGCAATATTAATACAATCTTATTAAATTCAATATTTAATAAAAATTATTTATATTTATCAGTTATTTAATTTATTAATTTAAAGTTTATAATTAAAAAGGAATATCTTCATCCAAATCAGTAGAATCACTTGTCATTTCTCCAAAGGAGTCATCAGAAACTGAGTTGTTATCCATTGATGATGTCTGATTTTCAATTGCATCAGATTGATTTCTTGAGCCTAGAAGAGTTAGATTGCCAGTATAATTTTGAAGAACAACCTCGGTTGTGTACCTATCTTTTCCTTCTTGATCCTGCCATTTACGAGTTTGTAATTCGCCCTCAACATAGATTTGGGACCCTTTTTTTACATATTGCTCAACTATCCCAACTAAACCCTCATTAAACACTACAACATTGTGCCAAGAAGTTTTTTCTTTTTTTTCTTGAGTATCTCTATCAGTCCAACGCTTTGAAGTTGCTATACTAAAATTAGCAATTTTTTTTCCATTTTGCATTGATCTTATGTCAGGATCCTTACCTAACCTCCCTAGCAAAATAACCTTATTAACACTACCAACCATAGATTTTCTATATATATCTTTATAACAAATTATATAATTAAACTATCAGTAATTCAATGAATCAAGACAAAATTGTTATTAAAGGTGCAAGAGAGCACAATTTAAAAAATATTAGTCTTGAGATTCCTAAAAATAAATTTGTAGTCATTACCGGAGTAAGTGGATCAGGCAAATCTACGTTAGCATTTGACACTATTTATTCTGAAGGACAAAGGAAATATGTTGAAAGTCTGTCTGCATACGCAAGACAGTTTTTACAAATGATGAATAAACCAGATGTTGACTCAATTGATGGCTTATCACCGGCTATTTCTATTGAGCAAAAAACAACACAAAAAAATCCAAGGAGTACAGTTGGAACTGTCACCGAAATTTATGACTATTTAAGAGTTCTTTTTGCCAGGGTTGGTATTCCTTATTCACCAGCTACAGGATTGCCGATCAAATCTCAAAGCGTGAGTGAAATATGTGATAGCATACTAGATAATAATGACGGGAGTAAAGCTTACATTCTCTCACCCATAGTAAGAGATAGAAAAGGTGAGTATAGGAAAGAAATAGAAGAATTAAAAAAGAAAGGATATCAAAGATTAAAAGTTGATGGAACAATTTATGAAATTGATGAAGTTCCAAAATTAAAAAAAAATTTTAAACATAATATAGATGTTCTTGTCGATAGATTAGTTGTAAAAAAAAACATTCAACAAAGATTAGCGGAAAGCATTGAAATAGGTTTAACATTATCAGATGGCTTAATTTATCTTGAAAACTTGGACACAAAAAAGATATCGACATACTCATCAAAATTTGCGTGTCCGGTTTCCGGTTTTTCTATAGAAGAAATTGAGCCACGACTATTTAGTTTTAATGCTCCAATGGGAGCTTGTAACGAATGTGATGGAATTGGAATAGAAAAATTTTTTGATGAAAAAAAGATTATTCCTGACGACTCAAGATCAATTTTAAAAGGTGCAATAAAACCATGGGAAACCAAAGTTTTTGGTTATCAAAAAAAATTTTTTGTTGAAACAATATCAAAAATTTTAAAAAATTATAAAGTTAATATTAGCACCCCTTGGTACAAAATACCTAAGAATATTCAAGAAATTATACTTTATGGAGATGACAACAGCGACCTATCATTTGTAAGAGATTTTGAAGGTATAATAAATTTCATCGATAGAAAATATTCTGAAACGGAAAGATGGTGGGTTCAATATGAGTTAGAAAAATATTTATCTGAAAGAGATTGTGAAGTATGTAACGGTTACAGGCTAAACGAAAAAGCTTTATCAGTTAAAATTACAGGAAATCACATTGGGGAGATTACAAAAAAATCAATTGATGATTGCTATGCATGGTTTAATGAAATACATAAAAATCTATCAGATAATGAAAATAAAATAGCAGAAGGTGTAATCAAAGAAATTAAAGATAGGTTAGAGTTTTTAAATAAAGTTGGACTTGATTATTTATCTTTAGCTAGAGCAAGTAAAAGCTTATCAGGTGGTGAGAGTCAAAGAATTAGATTAGCCAGTCAAATTGGATCAGGATTAACGGGTGTATTATACGTATTAGATGAACCCTCAATTGGATTGCATCAAAAAGATAATCAACAATTAATTAATACACTTTTTAAATTAAGAGATCTTGGCAATACAGTAATAGTTGTAGAGCATGATGAAGATGCAATAAAGCAATCTGATCATGTAATTGATATTGGAGTAAAGGCAGGAATTCATGGTGGTGAGGTTGTGGCGCAAGGAAGCTTAAAAAATATACTTAAAAATACTAAAAGTTTAACTGCCCAATATCTAAATAAAAAAAAAGAAATTAAAATACCCGAACAGAGAAGAAAATTTGATAAAAATAAAATTTTCACTCTTCAAAAAATTAAAACAAATAATCTTAATAATTTAGAAGTAAAATTTCCTTTAGGTAATTTTATTTGTGTCACAGGAGTGTCTGGAAGTGGAAAATCATCATTAATCATTGATACTCTTTACAAAAGACTTGATGAGTATTTTAACAAATCACTGAATAAAGAAGAAAGTTATTTCAATTTTAAAGGTATAAAAAATATTGATAAAGTTATTGATATAGATCAATCTCCCATTGGCAGAACGCCAAGATCTAATCCAGCAACTTACACAGGTTGTTTCACGCCTATTAGAGATTGGTATGCTGGTTTAAATGAGTCAAATGCAAGAGGATATAAGCCTGGACGCTTTTCTTTTAATGTTAAAGGAGGAAGATGTGAGTCTTGTGAGGGTGATGGTGTCAAAAAGATTGAGATGCATTTTTTGGCAGATGTTTATGTTGAGTGTGATATCTGTAAAGGCAAAAGATATAACCGAGAAACATTAGAAGTAAAATATAACAATAAATCCATTGCAGATGTGTTGGATATGACGGTAGAAGAAGGTTATAATTTTTTTTCAAAAATACCTTCAATTAAACAAAAATTAAAAACTCTAGTTGATGTGGGATTAGATTATATTAAAATTGGACAATCGGCGACCACTCTTTCAGGTGGAGAAGCTCAGCGGATTAAACTATCAAAAGAATTATCCAAAAGATCAACTGGAAAAACTTTATATATATTAGATGAGCCCACAACTGGTTTACATTTTGATGATGTTAACAAGTTACTAAAAATATTACATACTTTAGTAGATGAAGGTAATACCGTTATTGTTATTGAGCATAATTTAGATGTTATAAAAACAGCAGATTACATTATTGATCTAGGTCCACTTGGAGGGGTTAAAGGGGGAGAAATCATAGCAAAGGGCTCACCTGAAGATATTGCAAATAGTAAAAAAAGCTTTACAGGTAGTTTCTTAAAAAAAATTTTATAAATAAAGGATTAAAAATGATAAATTTAGAGTTGCCTGATTTACCTTATAGCAAAGATGCTCTTGCACCTTATATGTCTGCTGAAACTTTAGAGTTGCATCATGATAAACATCACATGGCATATGTCACTAATGGTAATAAATTTATTAAAGAAAATAATTTAACTGAAGACTCGATAGAAGATATTGTTAAAAATACATATAATAAAAATGCACCTGTATTTAACAACGTTTCACAGCACTTAAATCACATTCATTTTTGGGAAATTATGAAAAATAATCCAGAAGGTAAAATACCTTCTGAATTAGAAAATAAAATTAATGAAGATTTAGGATCAGTTGAAGCAATGAAAGAAGCATTTATAAATGCTGGTATTGGACAGTTTGGTTCAGGTTGGTGTTGGCTTGTATTAAATGGTGGTAAACTTGAAATCACCAAAACGCCAAATGCAGAAAACCCTATAGTACATGGTCATACTCCCCTTTTGGGTTGCGATGTCTGGGAGCATTCTTATTATGTTGATTATAGAAATAGAAGACCTGATTACTTAAAAGCATTCATTGACAATATGGTTAACTGGGAAAAAGTTACAGAAAATTTCTTAAAGAACGCTTAAACTAACTTTCATCTTCTTCTTGCGGTCTGAACTTAAAAACTAATAAAGTTGGGACCGCTATAAATATTGATGAATAAGTTCCTATTAATACACCAATAATCATTGTTAAAGCAAAAGGCTTAATCACCTCACCACCAAAAATATAAAGTGATAACAATGCTAATAGTGTCGTAATACTAGTCATAACAGTTCTTGAGAGCGTATTATTAATTGATAAATTAAATAAATCTAAGAGTTCAAGTTTTTTATACTTCCTCAAGTTTTCTCTGACTCTGTCAAAAATTACAACTGTATCATTTATTGAATATCCTGCGATTGTTAATACAGCTGCAATTGTGGATAAAGAAAATTCTACATTCAAAATTGACAAAACGCCTAATGTAAACAAGACATCATGTGTTAAGGCTACTACAGCTCCAAAACCAAACTGCCATTCAAACCTCAACCAGATGTATATTAAAATAGCAAATAAAGCAAAAGAGACGGCCTGAAAACCCTTCCATAATAATTCAGAACTAATTGTAGGTCCTACAAATTCTGATCTTCTAAACTCTTGTACCTTATCATTAATTAATTGCTTAACCTTATTAACTGTTTCAATACTTTCCTGATTATTTTCATTTTGTAATCTAATTATTATAGTATTTTCGTCGCCAAATTCTTGAAGAGAAACTTCATTAAAATTTGGCGATAAAATATCACGCAATTCACCAATATTAGTATTCTGGGTACTAATTTCGATTAATGTACCGCCTTTAAAATCAATTCCTAAATTTAATCCTTTAAAAAATAGGAGAAGTAGAGATAGTAAAATAGCGAAACCAGAAGCTATATAAAATTTTTTTCTATAGTTTAAAAATTTATAATCAGAGTCAACTGGTATTATTTTATTTAGACCAAACATTATAAATTAATCTCCTTTTTTGAAGCAAAAGAAATATAAAAATGCACTAAAAGATTAGTGAGCATCAACGCAGTAAACATTGATGCGATTACCCCTAAAGATAAAGTAATTGAAAAACCTTTTATTGGTCCAGAGCCAAATATGAACAATAATAAAGATGCAATTAATGTCGTTATATTGGCATCTAAAATAGTCGATAGAGCTCTATCAAAACCTTTTTTGATTGTTTCATAAACCTTTTTATTTTTATTATTTTCTTCCTTAATTCTCTCAAAAATCAAAACATTTGCATCAACTGCCATCCCAATCGTTAAAACTATACCTGCAATACCTGGCAAAGTTAACGTAGCACCTATAGTTCCGAGAAGAGCAATTATAATAAATAAGTTAGCTATGAGTGATATATTTGCTATCAATCCAAAAGATCCATAAATAAGAACCATAAATATACAAACGAGTATCATACCAATTATAGAGGCAATCTTACCCGCTGCTATAGAGTCAGCTCCTAGTCCTGGACCAACAGAACGTTCTTCAACAATTTCAAGTGGGGCTGGCAATGCACCAGCTCTTAACAATACTGCTAAGTCTGTTGCTTCCTGAGATGTAAAGTTACCAGTAATTATACCTGATCCTCCAGTAATTGCTGAATTAATAACAGGTGCAGTAATTACAACACCGTCTAGGACAACAGCAAATCTTTTTCCTATATTTTCTGAGGTTGCTTTTCCAAATTTTTGCGCACCAGTAGTATCAAATCTAAAAGAGACGGCATGACCTTCTGTAGGATCAAAAGACGCATAAGCATCAATTAAATTTTCACCCCCTACTCTCGATTTTTTTTCTAACAAGTATTTGATTTCTTCATTACTAATATCTGAAACGATCATTCTACCAAACGGAGCGATATTTAAGGATAATGATTTAGTATCGTCATCATCAACCATATGAAAATTTAATTTAGCTGTTTTGCCTAAAAGATCTTTAATTCGCTCAGGATCTTTTACACCGGGTAATTGAAGAAGTATTCTGTCTCTGCCAGATCTTTGAATAAGAGGTTCTTTTGTTCCTGACTCATCTATTCTTTTTCTTACTATTTCCAATGATTGTTTTATAGCGCCATCTTGTATAGATTTTTTGTAAATCTCATCAATCGATATAGATGCTATATTATTTGTAATACTAAATGTTACTGAACGATAATTTTTTAAAAATTCTTCTCTTATTGTATTTAGTTTTTCAGAACTATCAAACCGAACTTTTAAAACATCGTTTTGCTTATCAATATTATTAATCTTAACTCTGTTTTCTCTTGATATAATTCTTACAGTATCACTAAAATTTTCAAACTCTTCTTTGATTAGGACATCTGTTTGGACTTCAAGCAATAGATAAGATCCTCCTTGCAAATCCAATCCAAGATTTAGACGATTATCAAGATACCAACTGCCTGTATCTTCCTTATAAAGCAAAGAAGGAATAGCAAATATAATACCTAGACTTAATAGTATGAAAACTACAAAAATCTTCCACAGAGGATAATTTTTCATATTGAATTATTTTTTCTTACCTAAAAGACCTGATAATAATCCACCTTTTGCTTCAGTCTTAGTTTCTTTTACTTGTTGTTTTTTTTCTATCTCTGTAGAAGTATAAAGATCAGCTACCATTCCTGGGGCAATCTTAATTTCAACATTCTCAGAAACTTGAACTTGCAACTCTCTGTTGTCTGCAACTTTATTGATAGTACCTATAATTCCACCTGAAGTAATTATTTTATCACCTCTTCTCAGGTTATTTAACATTTCACGATGCTGCTTTACCTTTTTTTGCTGAGGTCGAATTAAGAGGATATAAAAAACACCAAAAATTAAAATTAATGGTAGAAAAGCGCCAATTGATTCCATAAATTTCCTTGATTATTAATTTGAGAGATTTCTTATACTGTGTAAAAGAAAAAAGCAATTAAAGTGAAGAAATTACATGTTTTTGAGAAAGTATCTATTAAAGCAAGCAATAAAGCAAAACTCATATTTTATTTGGAAAAATGAAAGTAAAAGTATCCAGCCAATTAAAAGTTTTAAGCCTTTAAACCTAGATTTAATTATAGGTGTTGAAAGACAAAAAAATATTTTATTGAATAATACAAGAAGTTTTGCGGAGGGTAATTTTACCAATAATGCACTACTATGGGGAGCAAGAGGTAATGGTAAAAGTTCTTTAATCAAATCAGTTTTTCATGAAGTTTTGTCAACCTTTAAAAAATTAAAACTAATACAGCTTAATAAAGATAATATTTTTGATATTGAGTTTATATATCAACTTATTGGTAAGTTTTCTGATTACAGATTTGTTATTTTTATCGATGATTTATCATTTGAAAAAATAGATAGTGATTATAAAATAATTAAATCAACATTAGATGGCAGTATTCAAAATCAACCAAATAACATTTTATTATATGTCTCATCAAATAGACGGCATCTAATGCCAAGAGATATGATTGATAATGAAAGATCTTCAGCAATACATACAGATGAAAGCGTAGAAGAAAAAATTAGTCTTAGTGATAGATTTGGACTATGGATTGGTTTTCATAAATTATCACAAATTGATTATCTAAAAATAATTCAAACGTACTGTGAGTATTATAAAATAAACTATGATGAAAATATCAAAAAAAAAGCAATCCAATGGAGTTTGCAAAGAGGCAATAGAACTGGAAGAACTGCATGGCAGTTTATTTTAGACGCAGCTTCAAATCAAAATTTAAAAATTAATTTTTAATTAATTTATAATTATCCTTAATAAGCTGTTGAATACCTCCTTTTAACGAATGCATATTCTTTGCACCAAGTTGCTCAGCAAAGCCGTTTGCTAGAATAGAAGATATTTCACCCTCATTACTGATAAAAACAACATTATCATTTAAATCAACAAGGTCTTGAAAAGTTTTCATAAATTCTGGAACAAAATTTCCATAGATATCAAAAGCGGTGATTTCTAAAGAACCTGGAATAATTCCAGTATTATCTCTTTCTTTTTTTGTTCTTATATCAATGAATTTGTAATTATCTTTCTGCAATTTATCGATCTCATTACTAACTACAAGTTTATAATTCGGAAGTTGAACGTCCATAATTTCTACATCAAAAATAAGATTTGCATTAGGTGGTATGAGATCACCGGCACCTCTTTCTCCATATCCGAGTTCAGAGGGTATAAAAATAGTTCTTTTGCCACCAACTTTCATTCCTAAAAGTCCCTGCTCCCAACCTTCTATTACTTGTCTTAAACCTATTTGAAAACTAAATGGTTGACCTCTGTCATAACTGCTATCAAAAACAGTTCCATCTTCAAGCTTGCCAGTGTAATGAACTAAAATTTTTGAATGCAAAATAATTTCTGCACCCCCACCCTCGATATTATTTGTAACTGTAACAGTATTTGCTAGAGTTATTTTAGAGAGAAATAATAGAATTATGATAATTTTTTTCATATTTGCCTTTGGTTAACTTTAAGGGTGTTGATTTTTTTGCCTAATTTGTTTTCTCTGTAAATAATATAATATGTTGAAATAACAATTACTAGACTGCCAATAATTACATATTTATCAGGATAATCATTAAAAAATATAATTCCAAAAGTTATTGCCCAGATTATAGCCGTATAATCGAAAGGTTGTAAAAGATTAACAGTTGATATTTTATAGGCATTAGTTAACAGGATTTGAGCGATGCCCCCACAAAATCCCATAGCAATTAATAATAACCATAAATTTAACGTTGGTTGTTGCCAATTAAGGATAAGAATAGGCAAATAGAATAAAGAAACAAATGCATGAAGATAAAAACTGCAAGTGGGAGGCGCATCATATGATAGTAATTTTTTCATGATAATGACTGCAAATGAAAGTGCAAATGCGCCTATTAGAGGATAAATAGAATAAAAACTAAACAAAGATGTACCTGGCCTAAATACGATCAAAACTCCAATAAATCCAAACAAAATTGCTAACCATCGTCTAATGCCAACTTTTTCTTTCAAAATAAAAATTGCAAGAATTGTAATAATCATAATGCTTGCAAAACTTATTGATGAAACATCAGCTAAAGGCAAAATGCCAAATGCTCTAAAAAAACAAAACATAGCTAAACAAGCAATTACAGCTCTTAACAAATGTAAATTTATTTTATTCGTTTTAAGGGTTGAGTTAGTAAAATACATCATAACCAAAACAGGAAAAATTCCAAAAAAACATCTAAAAAAAACAATTTGAAAAGTATTAAAATCTGCAGATAGTTTTTTAATTAATACATCCATTAAGACAAAAAAAATTACAGATAAAATTTTTAGTGTAATAGCAATATAATTATTTGCCATAGACTTGTTTGATTTGACCAGGCACAGAAATTATACCACTAAAGACAATCAATATAGCTCCAATCAAAGCGTATGTATTGAGGTATTCGTTGAAGAAAAAGTATCCAACTAAAGATGACCAAACAATCTGTAGATAAACCAAGCAAAAAATTGCTGAATAATACTTTTGTGCCATTCTAAATGAATAGGTAGCTAAAAAAATAGCAAGGTTAATAAATATTGAAGCTGTTGTTATTAGAAAAAAAATTTTTAAATCTACTTTTAGAGGATCTATTAAAAATAAAATAAAAGATGTTATATGTATAATTAAACCACCATAAATAAAATAACCAACGGCCGTAGCAATGTTATTAAATTTATTTACTATAACAGTACTTAAAGTAATCAAACAAACACCTAATAAAGTAACCAAAAAATAAATATTAAAAGTATCAAAGCCTGGTTGAACAACAAATAAGACTCCAGTAAAACCAAAAAATAGTGATGTATAAATAAAAATATTAAGTTTTTCTTTTAAAATAAAAAAAGCAAGTATAGCGCCTACTAATGGCGAAGACATATTTAAAGTTGTAAATTCAGGTAAGCTTATATTTTTAAGTGCCAAAAAGGTAATAAAAGGCATTGGTGAAAAAATTAAAGATCTTATAATCAAAATTTTATAATTAGTGCTTACCAGATGTTTTTTTAAATTTTTTTTAAAAAATAAATATATTGGAACACTTAAATATGCAGGAGTTCCATAAAAAATAAAATGATAAAATTGTATATTGTTAGAAGATAAGTAATTAATAATAGCGTCATTAATTACAAAAAAAATACTAGATAATAATAAAGCAGAGGATGCTAAAATAATATTTTTTTTCATATTTTTTGTAAATAAGATTGTATTGAAAAATTTAGTTATTATATTTCATAAACAATACATTATTTATGGAAAATAAAGAAATTAAAACTTATAGGTTAATTATTAAAGGCAAAGTTCAAAATGTTGGTTTTCGTCATTGGTTTAGTGATTTGGCAATATCGCTTGGTTTAAATGGTTATGTTCAAAATAAAGAAAGTAAAGACGAAGTAGAAGCAATTATTCAAGGTGATATGCAGTCAATATTATCTATAACAGAAAAATCAAAAACTGGTCCTGAAATGGCTCTCGTCGAAGGAGTTATTCCCTCAAGTATAATCAGCAATGTTACCTACTCAGGGTTTATCGTAAAATACGAAACAGACTAATTAAAGGCTTGTTTTAGAGTATTGTGAAGACTATCAAACATTTCATCTATTTGAACTTTATTGATTATAAATTGCGGACATAAAACAATAGCAGGTCCTAAAGGTCTGCAAATTAAACCATTGTCAATTGACATATTTGCAATTTTATCACCCATATTTAAATGACCTTCAAAAGGTTCTTTTGTTTTTTTATCTTTTACCATTTCTAAAGCAGCCATAAGTCCAATGCCTCTTGTTTCACCAATATGCTCATAGTCATTAAATTCATTAAGTCTCTCATGAAAATATGGTGATACACTTCTTACATTGTCTAATAAACCCTCATTAATAATTACATCAATTGCTTTCAATGCTATTGCACAGCCAACTGGGTGCCCTCCTGCTGTAAACCCATGAGGAAACTCTTCCGCGTCTTCTGATACAGATGTAAACTCATCAGCAAAGTCTTTATTTACAATTACAGCCCCCATTGGAAAATATCCTGCCGTTAAACACTTAGAAGAAATAATGATATCTGGTTTAATGTTATATGTTTCGCATCCCCATAAATTTCCTGTTCTTCCAAAACCACAAATTACTTCATCTGCAACAAGAGGAATGTCATATTTTTTTAAAATTGGTTGAATTAAATCAAAATAATTTATTGAAGGTGGAATTACTCCACCAGCTCCCTGAACTGGTTCGGCCACAAAGCCAGCAATTGTGTCCGCGCCTTCTTCTAAAATTAATTTTTCTAAATTATTTGCCATTCTTTTTGAAAATTCCTCTTCAGTTTCACCTTCTTTGCCAAATTTCCAATAATGAGGACAATCAGCATGAATAAATCCATCTAAGGGTAATTGAAACTCACCATTGTAGGGTTTACCAGTCATCGATGCTGCACCAAGTGTAACTCCATGATAGCCATTTATTCTTGTAATTATCTTTCTTTTGTTTGGTTTTCCTTTTCTAGCATTAAGCATCCACAACATCTTTACCATTGTATCATTTGCCTCTGATCCTGAATTACAAAAAAAGACTCTTCCTTCATCAAATGGAGACACTTCTATAATCTTATCTGCAAGTTCTAGAGTTTCTTCTGGGAGTCTCCCAAACAAAGAGTGATAACCAGCAAATTTAGCATATTGTTTTTGAGCTACTTCTATTAAACCGGGATGATCAAAACCAGCACAGGCATTCCACAAACCTGAATTGGCATCTAAATATTTTTTATCATGAATATCAAATACGTATATACCTTTACCATGTGAAATAACTACAGGACCTCTTTCATTTAAGGTTTTTAAATCTGTAAAACCATATAGATGATGTGATTGGTTAGATTTTAGCATATAAAAACTACTTATTTTTTTTTAGTATGAAACGCAAGTATATTTTTTCTCCGGCAATACTAGGTATTTTATTCATGATTTTGAGTCAATTTTCTTTTTCTCTGAATGATAGTTTAGTGAAATTAATTGTAATAGAATCCTCAAATCAACTTTCTTTATTAAATACAATATTTATTAGAGGGCTTTTTACAACTTTAGTAATTTTATTATATATAAAAATTGTTGAAAGAAAAAATTTAATTACAATAGTTAGTCAGATCCCATATCACAAAAGAGGTTTATATGAAGTTTTAACAGCTATTTGTTTTCTATCAGGATTAATTTTATTACCATTTGCTGAAGTTTACACTTTGTTAATGACAAATCCTTTATTTGTAACAATTTTTGCCTTTTTATTTTTAAAAGAAAAAGTTGGAGTAAGAAGATGGATAGCAATAACAGTTGGATTTATTGGAGTATTAATAGTTATAAATCCTAATAAAGTAGATTTTAATTTTTTATATATTTTGCCAATTATGGCTGCAATTTTTTTGACCATAAGAGATATTAAAACAAAAAATATTGCTAATGATAATAATAGTTTTGAGATAATTTTTATAACATCTTTATTAATGACTGTATTTTCTGGTTTTGGATCTTTATTTTCAGAATTTAGTTTAGAATTTAAATCACTTTTTAAGATAATACTGGCTTCTATTTTTTTATCAATTGCATATTTGCTTTCGGTTTTAACAGTTTTTTATGCACCATTATCTCTTACGTCATCAGCAAGGTATAGTGTTATTATATTTGGAATATTTTTTGGTTACATTTTCTTTGATGAGCTTCCAACCATCAATATGATCATTGGGGCATTATTTATTATATTTAGCGGTTTATTTGTAATACAAAGAGAGAGAAAACTTGGAAAAACAAAGTAGAATTATAGCTTGTTTTCTTTGATATAAGCTAGCACTTCATCAACATGATCTTTTACTTTCACTTTTGTCCAGCTGTGTAAAATTTTGCCATTATTATCTAAAATAAATGTAGACCTATTAATGCCAAAATACTTTTTGCCATACATAGATTTTTCAATCCATATTCCCAGTTTTTCACAAACATCAGTTAAATCTGACCCAAGCTCATATTTAAGTTTATACTTATCAGAAAATTTAGTATTTTTTTCAATTGAGTCTTTTGATGCACCAAAAACATCAAAACCAAGCTTTTTAAAAGTTGATAATTTTTTTTGAAAATCTTGTACTTCTATTGAGCAGCCTCCTGTCATTGCTTTTGGGTAGAAAAACAAAACAGTTTTGTTATCCAACTTTGTTGAATCTAATATGGAGTCATTAATAAGACTTAATTTAAATTTAATTTTCTTGATCATATTTATATTTAATAAAAGTGGAAGATTGTTAAATTATTTTTTAGCAGATGTGGCTAAAAGTAAAGGTACAATCATTACTAATGTCATTAAAACTGAAGGGTTAAACAACCAATATAGAAGACCTAATGAGAAAACAAGAAGCCAAAATTCATTTTTATGGAATATATTCATAAAGAGGTAATAACAAAAATTCATTAATTTACTATTATTAATTTATAGCCATAATACATTTTTCATCATTATTTTTAGGATTGTTGACGTGCTTAGAAACTTCAACGTAGTTTAAATCAATATCCTCTTGATGATCAAAATTTAAATTATTATCTTTTCTATCTAAATATTCTTGAGCATCATTTGGGTTAAAAATTAATGGCATTCGGTGGTGAATTTCACTTATTTTTTTGTTTGCTGGTTTTGTAAGGATTGAAAAAACTCTTCTTTTATCATCATTATATTTTTCTTTCCTCCACACACCTGCAAAATATATTAATTCACCCTCACCTAATTGAAGAAAATAAGGTTTTTTTTCACCTTCCTTTTGACACCACTCGAAATATCCATTGGCTGGAATGATGCATTTTCTTTTTAAAAATGAATCCTTAAAAAGAAGTTTAGTATTTATAGTTTCAATTCTACTATTGATAACAGCCTGTTTATTTTGAGTGTTTTTATTTATAAAATTGTAACCCCAATTAGAATGTAAAAAATAATTTTCGTGTTTATAATTTATAATTATATTTACATCTTGACCTGGCGAAATATTAAAAGATGGAGATATCTTGAAATCTGAATTATTAAAATTGAATATATCTTTTAATTTATTGAGATTTTTATAGCTTGCAAATCTTCCACACATTAGGATGATGTTGAAAGAGGCATAGGCGTAGAGACAGCAGTGGTCATCCAACAATCTTTAAACATACCTTCTTCCATTACTTTTTCTAATGTCCATTTAAATCCAAACATTTTTCCATCAGAAGCAGTAAGCTCAATAAAAAAATAGGCAGTATTATTATCTAGTTTAACTTCTAGAATTTCGTGTTTTGAATGATCCAACATAACAGCGTAAGATGGAGCATACATCATCTTGGTAAATCTTTGAAGGGGTCCAGTGAATGCTCTATTAGAGGGATGTGCAAACTCCCACGTTTGTTCTATACCAGCGTTTAAATAGGGCTCATTATTTTTCATTAGAGAAGATAATTGAATTTTTATAACATCTTCAGGTTTGATGTCTGGTGATGGTTTTTTTATTTCAGCAAGAAGAGATGTACTGAATAGAATAATAAATGTTATAGTTGTAAAAACTTTCATTATGATCAATTAGTGTAATATATTTTTTTTACAATATGAGTATATCAGATTTTATTCAAGGATTTATAATTGGAATGACTTTAATAGTTGCAATAGGTCCTCAAAATTTATTTGTAATTAACCAAGGATTAAAAAAAAATTATACATTTGCAGTTGTCTTAATTTGTAGTTTGTCTGATAGTCTACTTATTGTATGTGGAATTTATCTTTCAAATAGTGTTTTAAGTTTAAATAACTTTACAATTACAATGATGAAAATAATTGGAGGAATTTGGTTAATTTTATACGGAATAAATAAAATTAAGAACTCAAGAAATCAATTTTTTGGTACGAAAGAATATGGCAGAGCAAGTTTTGCTAAAGTGGTATTTACTACTCTAGCTATTACTTACGCTAACCCTCATGTATACTTAGATACTGTAGTTCTTTTAGGCTCTATTTCTGTAAATTTTGATGACAAAATATATTTTGGATTAGGTGCAATATTTTCAAGTTTTATATTTTTTTTTAGTATTGGTTATTTTTCAAATTATTTATCTAAATACATACAATCAAAAAAAATATGGTTTTACATTGATAATATAATGGGATTTCTAATGCTATTTTATGGCTTATTTTTTATTTTCATGCAGTAAAAAATTATTTATCTCACTACAAACATAATCAACATTATCTTTGTTGAAAACTAATGGTGGTTTGATTTTGATTACATTATTATACGGGCCATCAGTACTCAAAAGAATGCCCTTTAATCTTAAGGTATTGATTAATTTTGTTGCTAGTTTTTGATTAGGTAAATCAAAATTTGAATTTTCAATTAGGTCAATACCAATAAAAAGTCCCCTTCCACTAATTTTACTAATATACTTTGGGAATTTTTTTTTGATCTTTTGAAGTTTATTTATAAAATAATTACCAACGTTTTTTGCATTTTTTTGTAAATTTTTATTCTGAATTACATCAAGAACAGCATTACCAACTGCACAAGAAACTGGATTACCTCCAAAAGAATTAAAATATTCCATTCCATTATTAAAACTTTTTGCAATTTTTTCAGTAGTTACAACTGCTGCAATAGGGTGTCCATTACCCATTGGTTTGCCTAAGGTAACTATATCAGGAACAATGCCATGCTCCTCAAATGCCCAGAAATAATTACCTACTCTGCCAAAACCAGTTTGTACTTCATCGGCAATACATAAACCATTATTTTTTCTAACTGATTTAACAATATTTTTAAGATACCCTTTCGGCAATACCACTTGACCCCCACATCCTAATATACTCTCGAAAAAAAAACTTGATAATGAATATTTTTTTGAAAACATTTTATTTATAAATTCTACTGCTTCGTTAGTATAATTATTTATCCATTTAGAATTTTTCGCAGTCCATTTTCCTCTTATTTCATCTGGCATTCTTAAGATGTGGATGTTATTTTTTTTACCTTCACCCCCTTTACTATTAAATTTGTAAGGACTTATATCGATCAGAGAATTAGTATGACCATGGTAGGCGTTATCCATTACGAGGATGTGATTTGCCTTTGTATAATTGTTCGCAATTCGTAATGCTAAATCATTGGCTTCTGAACCTGTACAAACAAAAAATATT
>VMBT01000368.1_pt1 | contig 29821 bp, 22 predicted proteins | sample 4404301 | NCBI WGS metagenome assembly VMBT01 (sample SAMN12238535, study PRJNA552566) | marine metagenome | isolation source: Coastal seawater | place: USA: coastal Georgia, Sapelo Island | collected 2008-08/2009-08
TTGACAATCTATGCCTGCCGGGCTTTCAAATCATCGAAAGACAAAATCTCTCCAGCTAAAGCACTTGCTACGATCGTAGGAGGACTGTCAAGCCATACCTGGCCGGGATGACCACGCCGGAAAATTACGATTGTTGGCAGAAATAACTGATCGGACTGCGCTTAATCTTTCCAGGTGGAAATGGTGAGCGCGCAGGGATTCGAACCCTGGACCGACGGATTAAAAGTCCGTTGCTCTACCAGCTGAGCTACACGCTCTCCGTGAATGCCTAATTAGGCAAGGAGTGACCGGAAACTATTGCGCCTTGTCCTCTGGGTCAAGACGTTCTTTTATACTAATTAATAAGCTTTAGAAGCTGCTCCAGATAATACCTCCGCACCTTTAGCAAGACGCTCATTTAAGGCATCCTTTACATGCGCTGGCACAAAGGTCGAAATATCCCCGCCAAGCCCTCCAATTTCTTTGACAAAGCGCGAGGAAATAAATTGGCACCGCTCTGAGGCCATTAAAAAAATGGTCTCAATGTCATCATTCAAACGGCTATTCATCCCTGCCATTTGAAATTCATAATCAAAATCTGAAACAGCTCTCAGCCCGCGAACAATGCAGGTAGCCCCATTAGCTTCGGCATAATGCACCAATAACCCATCCATCGTCTGAACAACTATCCGATTTGCTAGTTGCACGTCCTCTAGATTATTGACCCATTCGCGCACCATGGAGACACGCTTATCAATATCAAACATAGGTCCTTTGCCAGCATTGATAGCCACACCTACTATCAATTTGTCGACCAGCTTGGCTCCACGCAGAATGATATCGAAATGTCCATTCGTGGGTGGGTCAAACGTCCCAGGATAAAGACCTACAACACTTGACATAACTATACTCCCAGAACTTTGCTTATTCAGTTACTTCCGAGCCTTCCGGTGTATCCAACGAACTAACTTCATCTTGCTCACGTAAAGGGGAAACCGAAACAACCCGGTCTCCGTTTGCAACGTCAAATATCCTGACCCCACGAGTCGAACGCCGAGCAATTCTGATCTCATCGACCGGACATCTGATTAGCTGCCCTCCATTGGTAACAAGTACAAGCCCATCATTATCAGAAATTGGGAATGCCCCAACAACTTCAGCTCCTTCGTCAAGACTCATTAACTCAATACCTTTCCCCCCTCTTCGGGTTACTCGGTAGTCATAGGATGAAGTGCGTTTGCCAACCCCATTAGATCCCAGCGTTAGAATAAATTGTTCCCGCCCCCTAAATTCATCGAAAATTTCAGGAGGTAGAGTGCCATCTGTTTGAGGCTCGCCTCGTCGCAAAGCTGTTGATTGTTTAAGATAAGCGTCTCGCTCTTCGGCAACAAACTCGGCACCGTCAATGATTGAAAGCGAAATGACGCCGTCTCCACTTGCCAGATCAATACCGCGATTTCCTGTTGAATTACGCCCTGCGAAAACACGAACTTCCTCAATTGGGAAACGAATACAACGAGCGCGTGCTGTAGCTAATAAGACATGATTACCAGGCTCGCAAAGCTCAACACCTATTAGCGCATCTCCTTCACTAAGTTTCATGGCAATCTTGCCATTCGCCATGACATTGGAGAAATCAGAGAGGAGATTACGGCGAACATTACCAGACTGGGTGGCAAACATTACATTCATGTTATCCCATTCTGCAGGGTCCTCAGGGAGAGGAAGTACAGCTGATATAGTTTCACCTTCATCTAAAGGAAGAAGTTGGACTAACGGCCGCCCGCGAGAATTGGGGCCGCCTAAAGGCAACTTGTAGACCTTTAATTTGTAAACAATGCCCTTAGTAGTAAAGAAGAGGACTGGAGCATGAGTGGAAGCGACAAAAACATCCCTCACAACATCCTCATCACGGGTCGACATTCCTGACCGCCCCTTACCACCACGCTTTTGCTCGCGGTATTCTGCCAAAGCAGATCGTTTTACATAGCCATTGGCGGAGACAGTTACTACCATTTCTTCCCGCTGGATCAGGTCTTCGTCATCCTGATCTGCACCACCCTCTTCGATCTGCGTCCTCCGCGGTGTACCAAACCTCTCTTTCAGGCTATTCAGTTCACCACACATAACCTCAAGTAACCGCGACCGATTTCCGAGTATCTCTAAAAATTCTCTAATGTTTGCAGCTGTTTCATCCAATTCTTCAGTGATTTTCTCACGTTCCAGCCCTGTTAAACGATGCAAGCGGAGATCCAAAATTGCTCGCGCTTGTATTTCAGAAAATCTATACCCCTCGTCCGTAAGCGCTCCGCTTTCCTCTGCTCCAAGCAGAGCAACCAAAGGAGCAACATCTGAGGCTGGCCAGGCCCTGGAAAAAAGAGCCTCACGTGCTGCTTGCGGGTCAGGAGCAGCCCGGATAACAGCTATCACTTCATCGATATTAGCGACCGCTACCACAAGACCAAGGAGAACATGGCCTCGAGCACGGGCTTTTGCGAGTTCATATTGAGTTCGCCGTGCAATAACCTGTTCGCGGAAGGCAACAAACGCTTCTAGAACAGATTTGATCGATAGCAGCTCTGGACGTCCACCATTCAGAGCGAGCATGTTAACGCCAAAACTAGTTTGAAGCGCGGTGTGACGGAATAGCTGATTAAGTACAACCTCGGCGTTAGCATCGCGCTTGAGATCAACAACTATACGAACACCGTGCCGATCGCTTTCATCACGCAACTCTGAGATGCCTTCGACGAGCTTTAGTGCAGAGACCTCAGCAATCCTCTCAACAAGTCGTGACTTATTAATTTGGTATGGGATCTCATGGACCAGAATGGCATTACGACGGAGGTCTATTTCCGTCTTTGCTCGCATGATTACTGAACCTCTGCCAGTTGCAAATGCCTGTCGAATTCCACCGCGCCCCATTATGAGACCACCAGTTGGGAAGTCTGGGCCAGGAATTATCTCCAGAAGAGCGTCGAGATCTATTTGAGGGTTTTCGATAAGCGCAAGTGTTGCTTCTATGACCTCACTCAAATTATGAGGCGGGATATTCGTTGCCATGCCAACGGCAATTCCACCCGCACCGTTAACTAGGAGATGCGGAAATTGTGCTGGTAAAACCGCCGGCTCGTCATCTGATTCATCATAATTGGCCTGAAAATCGACCGTATCTTTATCTATATCAGCTAAAAGAGCTTCCGCAGAATTAGCCAGACGCGCCTCTGTGTAGCGCATGGCTGCTGGTGGATCCCCATCCATGGAGCCAAAATTGCCCTGACCAGAGACAAGAGGCAGACGCATGGAAAAATCTTGAGCCATCCGCACAAGAGCGTCATAAATCGCTGAGTCGCCATGGGGGTGGTACTTACCCATAACGTCACCAACAATGCGAGCAGACTTTCGAAACGGGCGGCTCCAATCATAGCCCCCCTCACGCATGGCATAGAGAATTCGGCGGTGAACCGGCTTTAAACCATCTCGGACATCGGGGATTGCCCTAGCGACAATCACACTCATAGCATAGTCGAGATAAGAGCGTTGCATCTCCTCTTCTATGGAGACGGCACGCACCTCGTCTGAACGCGGTGGCGAGGTGTCTGACACGCAATAACTCCCAGATCAGTGACGCAATAAAAAGAGCGTCGAGATTGTTAGGATTTATACCAAATTTCTCATTGGGAATAAACTACAAAGACAAGAAATTGGCATCCCGTTAATGGCAAAAAGGGTAAATCAGAAACGCTTAATTATATGCCTATCCTAAGAAGGCCGAATTAGAATGGGATGTCATCATCCAAGTCCATTGGCGCCGGCCTTGAACCCTGGTTATCTGATGCGATGGCTGCACTCCCGGAGCGTTGTGGCATGCTTTGATAATCTCCACCACCGTCTTCTGAGCCAGTTCCTTCACCTCGTCCATCAAGCATTGTTAGCTCACCGCGGAAACGGCCTAGAACGACTTCGGTAGAATATCGATCAGCACCTGATTGGTCCTGCCACTTCCTAGTTTGAAGTTGCCCTTCAATAAAAACTTTACTGCCTTTTCGAAGAAACCGTTCTGAGACGTCCACTAAATTTTCGTTGAATATAACAACGCGGTGCCATTCTGTCTGTTCGCGTCGTTCGCCAGACTGCCTGTCTCGCCAACGCTCCGATGTGGCAACTGACAGACGAGCAAATCTGCGGCCATCTTGTGTTTGGGTATATTCTGGATCACGACCAAGATTTCCAACAAGAATAACTTTATTAACGCTGCCAGACATGGGGTTGACTCCAAAGGGTTCAAAACTGAAGAAAAACGCCTAATTCGGTTTTATCGATCACGTTATCATAGTAACTGAGTTGAGTAAGATTCGGCGACCCAAAGTCGTTGGTTTTTTGTCCACAGATTTAAAAGACCATTCGTCGGGTTCAAACCGTATACCTCGATGAAGAGAGAAAAAGACGTTGTAATGAACAAAGCGCCCATTGGGAAAAAAATTATGCAATCACGGGACACTCTGCGAAACATTTCAGTCCGTGGAGCTAGAGAGCATAATTTGAAAGATGTGGACGTGGATCTTCCAAGAGATCAATTGATTGTCATAACCGGACTATCTGGGTCAGGAAAATCTTCTCTTGCTTTCGATACCATTTATGCCGAGGGACAACGCAGATATGTCGAAAGTCTGTCTGCGTACGCTCGCCAATTCTTAGAAATGATGCAAAAACCGGATGTAGACCTTATTGAAGGTCTATCTCCTTCAATATCGATAGAGCAAAAAACAACAAGCCGAAATCCCAGATCGACGGTAGGTACAGTAACTGAAATTTATGACTATATGCGGTTACTTTGGGCTCGGACTGGAATTCCTTATTCGCCTGCAACGGGCCTGCCCATCGAAAGTCAAACAATCAGTCAAATGGCAGACCGGATTATGGCGATGGGAGAAGGAACACGCCTTTACCTTTTGGCCCCAATCGTTCGGGGAAGAAAAGGTGAATTTCGAAAAGAATTAGCCGACCTCGCCCGCCGTGGATTTCAGCGTGTAAAAATAGATGGCGAAGTCGTGCTCATAGAGGATGCACCATTACTCAAGAAAAATTTTAAACACGACATAGATGTTGTGGTTGATAGATTTATTGTTCGAGAGGAGGCGTCAGCGCGTCTAGCAGATAGCCTTGAAACTGCCATTGGATTGACTGACGGTTTGGCAACTGTGGAAAATGCCGATGATGGTACAGCAACAGTGTTTTCAAGTCGCTTTGCTTGCCCCACCTCAGGCTTCACTATCCCCGAAATCGAGCCGAGACTTTTTTCCTTTAATAATCCATTTGGCGCGTGCCCAGTTTGCGATGGAATAGGCACCGAGCAGCATTGTGATGCAGACCTTGTAGTTCCAAATCCTTTGATGTCCATGCGAGATGGAGCAATTGCTCCGTGGGCTTCATCTAATTCGTCATATTATGAGCAAACTCTCGAAGGAATTTGTAAGCACTTCAACGTTGGGATGAAGACGCCCTTCGGCGAGCTACCAAAAAGCGTGAGAGAAGCCATACTTTTTGGATCTGGGGAAGAAGTTATACCAATCAAATATGATGATGGCCTTCGTTCTTACACTGTGAAAAAAACCTTCGAAGGAGTGGTGAATAACCTCGAACGGCGATGGCGTGAAACTGACAGTTCTTGGGTGAGAGAGGAGCTCTCAAAGTTTATGTCAGCGGCAGCGTGTGCAACCTGCAAAGGTAAGCGACTAAAGCCTGAAGCATTAGCCGTAAAAATTGATATGCGAGACATCTCTGAAGTTACGGATTTTTCAGTAGCAAAAGCAAAAGACTGGTTTCTGGAGCTCCCTAAATCTTTATCCCCTAAGCAGCTAGAAATTGGTGAACGTATCCTTAAAGAAATCAATGAGCGACTTGGTTTCTTGGTAGATGTTGGCCTAGGTTATTTAACATTATCCCGTGGTTCTGGAGGTCTGTCTGGAGGTGAAAGTCAACGGATCAGGTTAGCTTCACAGATCGGATCAGGGCTTACTGGAGTACTTTATGTTCTTGACGAGCCCTCTATTGGCCTGCACCAGCGGGATAACGCAAGACTTCTTCAAACACTAAACAGACTGCGAGACTTGGGTAACACTGTAATCGTTGTTGAGCATGACGAGGACGCTATCAGAAGCGCTGACTACGTGGTGGATATGGGACCTCTCGCAGGTGTTCATGGTGGACAAGTAGTAGCTTTTGGCACGCCGCAGGAAGTCATGAACCACCCCGATAGCCTTACTGGACAATACTTGACCGGGGTTAAGCAAATTGCCGTTCCTTCGAAACGGCGTATTGGTGATGGCCGAGTACTAACCATCCGAGGCGCTAGAGGTAACAATCTAAAAAATATTGATGCATCGTTTCCCTTAGGAGTGTTAACCGCTGTAACTGGAGTTTCCGGCGGCGGCAAATCAACTCTTGTAATCGATACCCTGTATAAGGCATTGGCTCGCCGAGTAATGAATGCTCGAGCGGCTCCAGAGGGGCACGATCGAATCGATGGAGTAGAGTTTATCGATAAGGTTATTGATATTGATCAATCACCTATAGGGCGGACTCCAAGGTCTAACCCGGCCACTTATACAGGCGCTTTTACGCCCATCAGGGACTGGTTCGCTGGCCTTCCCGAAGCAAAAGCACGCGGTTACAAACCAGGCCGTTTTAGTTTTAACGTAAAAGGAGGCCGCTGTGAGGCGTGCCAAGGTGATGGTGTCATCAAAATTGAGATGCACTTCCTGCCTGACGTGTATGTTGAATGCGATGTCTGCAAGGGAAAGCGCTACAACAGAGAAACTCTAGAGGTAAAGTATAACGGACGTTCAATTGCTGATGTTCTTGACCTTACCGTAGAGGAAGGGGTCAAAGAATTCTCTGCTGTACCATCTATTCGAGAAAAATTATCTACTCTGGAACAGGTTGGACTGGGCTACGTTAAAATTGGTCAACGAGCGACAACCTTATCAGGAGGTGAAGCCCAACGGGTTAAACTTGCTAAGGAATTATCTAGGAGGGCTACCGGTCGCACTCTTTACATTCTGGATGAACCTACAACAGGACTTCATTTTGAAGATGTGCGCAAATTGCTAGAAGTACTTCACGCGCTGATAGACCAAGGCAATAGTATTATTGTGATCGAACATAATTTAGAGGTAATCAAAACAGCTGATTGGGTTATAGACCTCGGCCCCGAAGGAGGAGATGGCGGCGGCCAAATCGTAGCATCTGGCACACCAGAAGAAGTTGCGGCCACGAAAGGTAGTTTTACAGGCGAATACCTTGCAAATTTTGTAAGCGCAAAAAAACAATATAATTTTTTAAGTAATTAAAAACAAAAAAATGCCTCGCAGTCCGCATAAGACAGCGAGGCATAACTCTAAGTCTTATTATCTTTTAGAGGTTTGCTAAAATATTATCGGCAGTTGACTTTTCGAATTGGCCAGGCTCTTCAACAAAAACTTGGCTTACCGTTCCATTATCAACAATCATTGCACAACGCTGCATGCGGGTTCCTAGTCCAAATCCAGAACCGTCCATTTCTAGACCGCACGCCTTCGCAAAGTCGCCATTACCGTCAGCAACCATCTTCACACTGTTACCAACGTTCTGGTCTTTACCCCAGGCGCCCATGACAAACGCATCGTTTACTGAAACACAAGCAATTTCATCTACACCCTTGGACTTAATTGCGTCTGCCTTTTCGACAAATCCAGGAAGGTGCTTCGCTGAGCAGGTTGGTGTGAAAGCTCCAGGTACCGCGAATAGGACAACCTTCTTACCTGCAAATAGATCTTCACTCGATAGATTTTCTGGGCCGCTATCGCCCATTGTTTTAAAAGTAACAGAAGGTGCCTTATCTCCAGCCTTAATTGCCATAATCATTCTCCATGTAATCCGGTTGTAAGCACGTATATCGCGCTTTTAATAGAAGAGTATTTAATCGCTTCTGATAGGAATAAAAGGCTTTAACTTCCTCGAGCTTGAATTATTGCCTGCATAACAGCACCAGCTGACAGTAATTCTGGCAGCACAATCCCCTCTTTCGCACCGGGACCATAAACTATATTGAAAGGTATCCCAAATCGATTATTCCGCGCTAAGAAATCTGAAATAACAGTATCGGGCCGAGTCCAGTCCGCCTGAATAGGGGTTACATCATCGGTAAGACGGTTAAGAATTGGATTGTTATACAGAACTGTAGCCTTGTTCCACTTGCACGTAACGCACCATTCAGCGGTTACATCTACTAGAATTATTTCTCCAGAATCTATGCGACGAGAAATATCTAACTCGTCAAATTTTATCCATTTCACAGAGTCAAAGCTGGCTCGTTCAGGCGTCACTTGCGTAATTTCTAAAGCAATGAAAGCTGCACTGATGGTGCATAATGTTGCTAGCCAGCGCACTTGAGTTCGAAAACAACTGAAAAAGCCAACTATCAAAACAGAAGCTATTCCGACAAGGACCGATGCTACTAAACCCGTTTGGTTAAATAAGACCCAAAGTAGCCAAGCCCCAGTCAACGCAACCAAAAATCCCATACCTATCCGAACTGCCTGCATCCAGCGACCTGGTCGAGGCAACATTTTAACAGCGGAAGGAAATAAGGCAGTCAAGAGATATGGAAGACAAAGCCCCAAAGCCATAGCAACGAAGACAACGATGATTTCGAACGCGCCCCTAGATAACGCAAAAGTTAGAGCTGTCCCCACAAACGGTGCTGAGCAAGGTGTAGCCAATAATGTCACCAATACACCTGTCCAAAATGCTCCTCCAAGACCGGACGTCGGTCTATTATCAGAAATACGAGCGATGCCCTGCGGTAAAGAAAACTCGAAAAAACCCCAGAGATTGCAGGCAAAGAGAGCCATTACAAAAACCATTACGGCTACAAAAAATGGCTCCTGAAACTGCATCCCCCATCCAACAGTCATGCCTAGATGTTTTAGTGCGATAGCTCCCAAAGCTAATCCTAAAAAAGAGACCAGGATTCCCGCACTCGTCGCTAGAAAACCCATACGGATTGCTCGTCTGCTATCGTCGAAATGGCTGAGAACACTGGTGAGTTTTATTGCTAATACTGGCAGGACACAGGGCATAAAATTCAAGACAAAGCCACCTACTAGAGCAAGCGCTACGATTAGTAGAAGTTCACGTGGCCCAATTGGATCTGCTGAAAGCTGAGAAAGAGAAGCTTTTTGGCTAAAAGATTGGCCATTTAAGACGAGGGTGTACGTCGCCTCCTGGCCTAGCGAGGGGAAAGCAGGCGGAATAGAAGTGGCGACTGATGTTAGGCGAAACCTATTCCCAGAAAGCACATCAATCTTTGGTGCAGAGAAAAAATATCCGGATAGTCCATCGATGAAGAGATCGCCTTCCTGAACAGTAAACGGCGCCTTCCCCTCCAGTATGAGTTCAGCCGGATTTGTTTTGGTCGATAACGATACTCTCTCAACACCAAATCCTGCCCCTGCTGGAGCCGGAGAAAGGCCTCGCGCTTGATCTATGGCAAAAGAATAAACAGTAGGCTGCGGGGAGCCCGCTGGCAGGAAAATATTGAACTGCGCAAATTGTGGAATGCAAATTTCTTTACAAGTGAGAAACTCAACTTTTAGGTCGAGCTTGGCTGGTTTACGAGGGTCATCAATAGAAACACTTAATGGCAGTAGAACATCACCAGTGTATCCAATTGAATCGTATCCAAGCACATTAAAACGCGTTGGCGTTGGCCAAGTCACATCCAACTTTCGTACGTTATCCGAGCCTGCCCAGTCGAAATTGGGAGGATAACCTTGGGGACCAGGTGCTTTCCAATAGGTTTTCCAACCTTCCTTAAGCCTAATTTCAAAGCCCATCGGAGCAGCACTAGAAAGGCCCGAAGCGGAGACCCCAGATATCAGTCGGGAACGAGCTTCAGAAGAAACGGCCCATTCAGACTCGATTGCGCGCGCCGCAGAGCCACAAATCAGAGAGGTTGTAAGGACTAAGATAAAGGAAAAATATCGTGTCATATAAGATTTGATATAAACCATGTTCAAATCCATACCAGTCCCAGTTTGAACTTCTGTTTGTAAATGCTTGCTTCGATAGAAAGTGTTTCTTAATTTTACCCCATGTCGGACACCAAAGACATCAGTCTCCAAGGCAGACTCTTAATCGCATCGCCAACCATGGGAGACCCACGGTTTGAGAAAACCGTCATTTATATGTGCGCTCATTCTCAGCATGGTGGGGCGATGGGTATTGTAATAAACAAGCCAGTAGAAGGCATAAACTTTCAAGAATTATTTGAGCAGCTGGAAATACAAAACATCGCTATTGAGTCCTTACAAATCCAGTACGGGGGACCAGTCGAAAATACCAGGGGTTTTATTCTTCACTCTGCCGAATATACAGCCGAAGAGGTGTCCGAAATTTCTCCAGACATATCATTGAGTGCCTCAATAGATATCTTGCAGGACATTGCTTCAGGGAATGGACCTAAACAACGTATATTTGCTCTAGGCTATTCTGGATGGGGGCCCGGACAGCTTGAGGATGAAATTAAACAAAATGGTTGGTTAATAGTGGACGCAGATACAGATCTGGTTTTTGGACCAGAACTCGGGCAGAAGTGGGATCAAGCTCTCGCCAAAATTGGCATCGACCCAGGGAAATTATCAAGCCAAGCTGGTAATGCCTAGAAGACTGCAAGCCTATTAACTCATGAGAATTTTAGGCTCGGTTTCGAGAGATCTTTTAAGTCCTTCACTGGTTCATTGATTCTGAATAAGAATAACAAAGCACACTTCTTTTTAAGAACTAGTTCAACTGTGCTCGCAAACGCTGCCGTAAGGTATCGATAGGCTGAGTGCCCTCTCCTTCGTCGGGGCGATAATGCCAAAATGTCCACCCATTGCAGGCCGCAGCTCCTTGAACAGCTGCACCAACTTGATGAATTGAACCTCGACAATCCTTTGACACTAGCGAACCATCAGCATGAACTCGAGCTGCATGGCGGCCACTGGGATCAGTAAGCACATCACCTACACTGAGAAGGCCTCGCTCTATAACCCAACCGAAGGGAATTCGCGGCTCAGCTCTCTTTGAGGGAGCCTCCGTTACTTCATCATCGTTTGCGGGCTGAACCGACTTTATGCGCCGTAATGCTACCTTCGCATACTCAGGGTCTCGCTCAATTCCAATCCAGTGTCGCTTTAAACGTTTTGCAACAGCACCGGTAGTACCACTACCAAAGAAAGGATCAAGAACAACATCACCAGGTTTTGTCGAAGCTAACAGAACGCGATGCAGGAGAGACTCAGGTTTTTGAGTAGGATGCGCTTTCTTACCATCTGGTCCTTTAATTCGTTCACGGCCCGTGCAGATTGGCAGGGTCCAATCACTGCGCATTTGGAGCCCATCATTGAGAGATTTCATCCCATCATAATTGAAGTAATGACGACTGCTCTCATCCCTTGAACACCAAATTAAGGTCTCATGCGCATTCGTAAAGCGCCGCCCTTTAAAGTTCGGCATCGGGTTTGTTTTATTCCAAACAATATCATTAAGAACCCAAAAGCCTAAATCTTGGAGTGCGGAACCCACTCGAAAAATATTGTGGTAAGCACCGATTGTCCAAAGAGTGCCATCAGGGGTGAGTAGTCGGCGAGCTTCTGCTAACCATGCACGTGTAAAAGTATCGTATTCCGAAAAACTGGAGAACTTATCCCAATCGTCATCCACTGCATCCACCACACTATCGTTTGGACGTCGTAATTCCCCGGACAGTTGGAGGTTGTAAGGAGGATCAGCAAAAATTACATCGACCGAACCGGCTGGCAGCTTGGACATCTCTTCAATACAGTCACCAATGATAATTTTATCAAGCACAGATCACGCCCCCAAAGTGGATATACACAAAGTTATCCACAATCTGACTCGCGTCAAGAATCTAGTAGAGTCAAAAGCTTGGAGACAGGTTTGAAAGTTCTACGGTGATGTATTGTTGGGCCTAAATCTAACAACGCACGACTATGCTCTGCCACACCATATCCTGCGTTGCGCTCCCAGCCATATCCAGGATATTGGGTGGCGAGCTGCGCCATATAGCGATCTCGAGATACCTTGGCGTAAATTGACGCAGCTGCGATAGAGGCAGATTTTCCGTCTCCTTTTACAACAGTTTGTGCGGCGCAAGGTACATTAGGTGACTGATTTCCATCGATCAGGGCAAGCGCTACAGGCTGATCAGCTAAAAGTTCCAAGTTGGAGATTGCACGCTCCATAGCCAGTTTGGTTGCTTGTAAAATGTTAATCTCGTCAATTTCCTCAACAGTTGCCTCACCCAGAGCGACAATTCCATAATCTTGAATTTTAAGAAAAATCTTTTCCCTACTGTTTTTACTCAATTTTTTTGAATCATTTAATTGATCCAAAAAACTTTGGGGCGCATTGCGACCAAAAAGCCAAACAGCGCACGCGAAAACGGGGCCCGCCCACGGACCCCGTCCCACCTCGTCAACACCAACAATAATCCCAGATACGCCTCTCCTCTGAGCGGCCTTCTCTAAAGAGAAGTCTGGCATTGATGTATCAACTCTACTGTGCGGCCTTCGCCGCCCTTGGCGGCCAGTCTACCTGCCGACGTAGCTCTAGGCGTGCAATTTGCTGGCGATGCACCTCGTCTGGACCATCAGCAAAACGAAGTGCACGCATGCGGCTCCACATGTATGACAGTTTAAAAGCCTGACTCATTGCTCCACCACCGTGAGCTTGCATTGCATCATCAATAACTTGAAGAGCCATATTTGGAGCCGCTACTTTGATCATGGCAATTTCTTGCCTTGCCTCTTTATTGCCTACCGTATCCATCATATGAGCGGCCTTGAGGGTTAATAGCCGGCACATCTCAATATTTATGCGAGCGTTCGCAACCCGCTCCATGAAGTTATCTCGTTCAGCTAAAGCTTTCCCCCATGTCACCCGCTCTGTCCCTCGGTGACACATCATCTCAAGCGCACGTTCAGCAACTCCAATGATGCGCATGCAATGGTGAATCCGTCCCGGGCCCAATCGACCTTGAGCAATCTCGAAGCCTCTACCTTCACCCAAGAGGATATTCTCTGCAGGCACCCTAACATTATCAAATAATACCTGACCGTGCCCATGTGGCGCGTCATCGAAGCCCATAACAAGAAGCATTTTTTCTATCGTAATACCCGGTGTATCGCGGGGCACTAAAATCATAGACTGTTGACGATAAGTTGGGGCTGAGGGGTCTGTCTTGCCCATCAGGATTAAGATCTTGCAACGAGGGTCGCCAATGCCACTGGTCCACCATTTTCTGCCGTTGATCACATACTCGTCACCATCACGCTCGATACGACAGGCAATATTGGTTGCATCTGAGGAAGCTACGGCCGGTTCTGTCATAGCAAATGCTGAGCGCATTTCACCATTCAGAAGAGGCTCAAGCCATTCTTTCTTTTGTCCAGAAGTTCCATAACGCTCCAGCACCTCCATGTTACCGGTGTCTGGTGCGGAACAGTTAAAAGCTTCGGGAGCCCAGTGAACCTTTCCCATAATCTCGCATACAGGCGCATATTCTAAATTGGTTAGCCCAGCTCCGTTCAAACTCTCTGGAAGAAAATAATTCCAAAGGCCCTCGTCTTTCGCCTTTTGCTTTACTTCCTCCAGTATCGGAACGACCTTCCATCGATTTCCGCCCTCATCGAGTTGATCATAATATTTCTGTTCATTGGGGTAGACATACCGATCCATAAAATCTTCTACGCGTGCACAGACTTCCTTAGTCTGGTCTGAATATTCAAACTCCATGCAAATTCCTCCAGGGCGTGACATCAAAACTTAAACATTGCAACTCTAGCCGTATGCATAGCGCCACGCCAAGTGTATCAGGTCACTAACTAAAAATATTTCAAAGTGGGTTTCGAAAAAATTCCCCAAAAATTACGCCTTATGCACTCAATTGAACTTAGCAATTTCCACAAGCTCTTTATCTGTGAGTAAGATCAGATAACATCTACTTGGAACACTCTCAGCAGGACGACTTCAAGCAATGGTTGATACGTTCGACTACATAATTGTTGGTGCAGGCTCAGCGGGTTGCGTTTTGGCCAACCGACTTTCAGCAAATCCAAAAGTTTCCGTACTGCTCCTAGAAGCAGGTGGTGAAGACAAAAATTTTTGGATTCATGCTCCAAGTGGTTTTGCAAAACTCATGAATGACCCAAGGTTCAATTGGCTCTTCGAGACCGATCCTCATCCTGCTACTGGTGACCGCAAAATTCCAATCCCACGAGGAAAGGTTTTGGGAGGCTCTTCTTCGATCAATGGCCTTCTTTATGTGCGAGGACAAGCCCGAGACTATGATGGATGGTCGCAACTTGGAAATAGAGGCTGGTCTTTTCAAGATATACTCCCCTACTTCAAACGGTCAGAAGATTTTTATGGCGGGGAAGATGAATTTCATGGAGCAGACGGGCCATTAACGGTTTCAGAACCAGCTGAAGACCACCCTCTAGATCGGATTTTTTTAGAGGCCTGCAGCCAAGCAGGGCATCAAATAGGCCACGACTATAATGGTCGCTCTCAAGAAGGTTTCACAAAAAGTCAGTCCACTACCTTTGGAAATAAGCGGCGAAGCACAGCTGCTGCATTCCTGGAACCAGTGCGGCACCGCCCCAATCTCAGAGTGCAGACTAATGCGTTGACTGAGAGAATTATTTTTGAAGGAAAACGTGCTGTTGGCGTAGCGTACCGCACTAATGACAAATTGACTGAGGCACGCGCGATCGGGGAAGTAATCCTATCGGCTGGAGCGGTTCAATCCCCTCAACTTCTCGAGCTTTCTGGTATTGGTGATCCCGAAATTATCAAAGCAGCAGGAATAGAAGTATTTCATGCCCTCCCGGGAGTTGGCGAAAATTATCAAGATCACTTTGCGTGTCGTGTTAATTGGCGAATGAAAAATATTCGCACCTTCAATGAGCGCGCCCAGGGGCTACGAAAGCTTTGGGAAGGCTTACGTTACCTCACTGCAAAGCAAGGACTTCTGGCAAATACTGCTGCAAATGTTATGGGATTTGCCAAAACTCGGCCCGAACTCGAGACCCCAGATGTACAATTTTTCATGACACCTGCTAGTTTCAAAAATGCAGGAGACCGGGTGCTCGACCCTGAGCCTGGAATGACTGTTGGACCGTGCCAACTCAGACCAGAAAGTAGAGGAACTATCCATATAAGATCGTCAAACCCTCATATGGCACCTTCGATCCGCCCCAACTTTCTGACTGTGAAAAATGATGGAGATACATTTGTAGCCGCCATCAAGTTAATCAGAGAAATTGCAGAGCAGTCTGCACTTCAACCCTACATCTCCCTTGAAATGAACCCTGGCCATTCCTGCCAGTCTGATGATGAAATTTTAGATTATGTTCGCCAGACAGGCCAAACAGTTTATCATCCTGTAGGCACTGCAAAAATGGGGCCCATTGGAGACAAAAAAGCAGTAGTTGACGACAGACTACGAGTTAAGGGTATAGATAGACTCAGGGTGGTTGATGCATCAATCATGCCCCTTCTCGTATCCGGCAATACCAATGCTCCAGTCATTATGATTGCAGAGAAAGCGGCTGATATGATTACAGAGGACGCCAATGCTACTTCTTAGCCACAATCAATAACTGAATTAAAAAAGAAGCTGGGTTTGCACTCAAAAAGGCCGTGTTTCCATTAAGACTGTCACTGCATCATCCTTTGAGAAACGTCTCTATGTCATCAGGCGTTTCTACGTTGGAAGACGACAGTTCAGGGTTAATGCGCCTGACCATTCCAGAAAGCACTTTTCCACACCCTATTTCCACCAGTTCTTCCACGCCCATTTCACCCATTGAAATTACGCACTCACGCCAGCGAACAGTTGCCGTTACTTGCTGAGTTAATAAACGCTTTATTTCATCAGGCTCTGCAACTGGTTTCGCAGTAACATTTGAAACAAGTGGAACAACAGGAGCTGACATCTGGGTTGTCTCAAAAGCTTCTGCCATAATATCCGCAACTTTGGTCAACAAAGAACAATGAAAAGGGGCAGATACTGGCAGCATTATTGCCCGCCGAGCTCCCCTTGCCTTAGCAGCCTCTACTGCACGTTCGACGGCTTCTTTTGATCCAGAGACAACAACTTGACCGGGGGCATTATCGTTAGCAACATCACATACTTGGCCTTGACTTCCTTCAAAGGCAGCTTCCTTCGCTGCATCAAGGTCCAAACCTAAAAGAGCTGCCATCGCGCCTTCACCTGCAGGTACAGCTGTCTGCATTGCTTGGCCACGTAACTTCAACAGTCGGGCGGCATCTGCAAGACCTAAAGCACCAGCAGCAGCCAAAGCTGAATATTCACCAAGCGAATGCCCGGCAATTAGTTTTGCAGATACTCCGAGATCGAACCCCGCTTCCGCTTCAAGCACGCGGATAATGGCCACACTGTTAGCCATAAGGGCTGGCTGAGTATTTTCGGTAAGAGTTAAATCCTCCATTGGCCCCTGAAACATTAAGCCAGAAAGATTCTGGGAAAGAGCGTCATCAACCTCCTGAAAAACTTCCCTAGCAGCAGGAAAGGCCTCAGCCAATAATTTCCCCATCCCAACCGTCTGGGATCCCTGCCCAGGAAAAACAAAAGCTCTAACCATTTTTCAGTCTCTTTACACAGATATTTGAACCACTAAGAACGCCGTCTGTCCGCCAAATTGTCAAGCAGAGGCATGGTAATAATCTCTATTAGTCATCGTCGGCGAAGGTACAGGTAGTAAGATGGCCGTGTATATTCTTAAGGTTAAAGCCCCTTAATCATTAGCTCAGCAATCTGACGCCCATATAACGCAGGGTCCTCCAATGGTTCTCCTGCAGCAATTCGAGCCTGATCCAATAGAACGTTGGCATAGAGTGTTATTTCTTCGTCCATACTTTCTTGAGAAGACTTTTTTGATAAACCTTGTATCAGAGGGTGCTTTGGATTCAATTCAAGAATTCTCGCAGAATTAGGTACCGCCTCCCCATGCTGTTGCAACATTCTGGACAAATGCAAATCGAGATCACCATCATCAGCTACTATACATACCGGGCTATCAGTCAGCCTTTTGCTAACTCTAACGTCCTTCACCGCAGAACTGAGGGCACCTTTAATTTTTTCAATTAAGGGATCTATGTCGGAAGTCACTTCATCTTTTTCAGAATCCGTTTCTTCAATTTTATCTAAATCTTCACCCCCCTGAGTAACAGAGCGAATAGGTTTATTATCAAAGACACCAACTGCCCCAGGCCAGAAATCATCAACTGGATCTGTCAGCAGCAAAACCTCGATGCCCCTGGACTTAAAACCTTCAACTTGAGGACTGTTAGCCAAATTACGGCCAGCCTCACCTGTGATAAAATAGATGGCTTCCTGACCATCCTTCATGCGAGAAATATAATCTTCAAGGCTTACTAAATCACTGCTTTCAGTAGTTCTGAAGCGACATAATTTCAGTAAGGCTTCTCGGTTGTTTACGTCTTCGTAGACACCCTCTTTAAGAACTGCACCGAAGTTTTCCCAAAAGTCAGAGTAGCCCTCTGGATCCGTCTTAGCCCCATCTTCAATCTCACGCAGAACCCGGCGCACAACTCCTGTCCGTATTTGTTGGAGAACAGAGTTACGCTGCAACATTTCACGGCTAACATTGAGTGGAAGGTCTTCGGAATCGATAACTCCAACGAGAAACCTTAAATAACCGGGTAAAAGTTCGTCCGCTTCCTCAGTTATAAACACACGTCTGACGTATAATTTGACCCGATTTTTTCTTTCAGGATTAAACAAGTTGAAAGGTTTAACTGAAGGTAAATAGAGCAACCCTGCATATTCTAGTGCCCCCTCAGCCTTCCAATGGATCGTCTTCCAAGGTCCTTCACCCATACCGCCGACATGGGAATAAAATTCCTTATGGGCCTCATCTGACGTTTCCGTTTTTGACAGAGTCCAAATTGCCCGGCCTGCATTAGCTTGCTCACCCTTATCTTTTGGATCTTCAGAAAGCAAAACAGGAATTGGAATATGGTCAGAATATGACTTGATGATATGCCTAAGCCTGAAGGCCTCAAGAAACTCAGCTTCGTCATCTTTAAGTGTAAGAATTATGTCGGTTCCGCGCGAGGACTTTTCAGATTGCTCAATCGAGTACGCACCTTCACCGTCTGACTTCCAGAGCCAGGCTTGCGTGTCGCCTGCCTTTTTTGTGAGTGCCTCGACCGAAGCTGCCACCATAAAAGTTGAATAAAAGCCTATTCCGAATTGTCCAATAATGTGAGCGCTTGATTTATCGGACGAGCTCGCAGCCTCCAGTGTCTCTAGAAAGTCGGAGGCTCCAGACTTGGCAATCGACCCCAAATATTTAATGAGGTCATCACGATCCATGCCAATACCGTTATCAGAAACAATCAAACGACGATTTTCTTTATCAATCCTAATTTGGACCTCAAAATTCGAATCACCATCAATCAAGGTGGGATCCGCAATAGCTGCGTAGCGCAGACGATCGCAGGCATCGGAAGCATTAGAAATCAATTCTCGCAGAAAAATCTCTTTTTCTGAATAAACAGAATGCGCCATTAATCGCAAAAGCCGACCAACTTCAGCTTGGAATTCCTTAGTTTCAGCGCCAACACTCATTTTTACTGCCCTTATTAGTCATATTTGTCTCTAGATTGAGAATATTGGTACACAGGCTGCAAGCCGCAACCCTCGCCAAATTCAAAATCGCGAGCTAATTTTTCACAGAGGAAATTCTCGATCGAAAAATGTGAAAGTTAACTCTTGATTTTCGAGGATAAAAAAATAGGCAGTGAACCACTTGGTCGACACGCACCACCAGGTGGAAAAATTGTTGCCCTTTTAGGACCGACAAATACTGGCAAGACCCATTTTACGATGGAGAGGCTTCTCTCACATCCTTCTGGGATGATCGGCTTTCCATTGCGCTTGCTTGCTAGAGAAAATTATGACCGAGCGATTGCGTTTAAAGGCAAAGGAGCTGTTGCATTAGTAACCGGTGAAGAAAAGATCATTCCACCTTATGCTAAGTATTTTGTATGCACCGTGGAGGCAATGCCCCTCGAATTAGAGGTCGACTTTCTAGCTGTAGACGAAATCCAGATGGCCGCAGACCCAGAGCGCGGACATATTTTTACTGATCGTCTTCTTAATGCGCGTGGAAAAGTTGAAACCTTTTTCATGGGCGCGGACACTGCGAGACCATTGGTAAAAGCTCTAATACCGAAGGTCGAGATGCTTAGTCGGCCTAGGCTGTCCAGACTAACTTATCAGGGCTACCGGAAAATTTCACGGTTGCCACGGCGGTCTGCTGTAGTCGCATTTTCAATCAACGAAGTATATCGCATTGCCGAAACAGCTCGCAGACAACGAGGTGGCGCCGCCGTTGTTATGGGAGCGTTAAGCCCTCGAGCTCGGAACGCGCAAGTAGCACTTTATCAAGAAGGCGAGGTTGATTACCTGATTGCAACAGACGCAATCGGTATGGGCCTGAACATGGACGTAAATCATGTTGCATTCGCGGGCCTATCGAAATTCGATGGTAATCGGCCCCGGCGCCTAGCTGCATCTGAGATTGGCCAAATAGCTGGAAGAGCTGGTCGTAATATGCAGGATGGAGGATTTGGCCCAACCGGAGAAGTTCAAGAAATTGAGCAAGAGGTTATAGAGCGTGTTGAAGAGCATAGATTCCACACACTAAAGCGTTTTTTCTGGCGCAATAACGAACTTGATTTCCGAAGCCTTGCACAACTTAAGCAAAGCTTAGAAGTCCCTCCTCCGTCATCATTGCTTGCTCGTGGTAGAGAGGGAGATGATGCTGCCTCTCTCTCTGCTCTTATGCGGGATGAAGAGGTGGTAGCAAAGGCCAATAGTAAAGTTTCAGTGAAAACGCTTTGGGAAGTCTGTCAAATCCCAGATTTCAGAAAAACACTTACTGACAGCCATACTCGACTATTGAGTGAAATTTATCTTCGTCTGCTTTCTCACAATCACCTCGATGAAAACTGGATAGCAAAGCACATAGATCGCCTAGACAGATCTGATGGCGATATTGACTTACTAATGGCTCGGATCGCTGGAATTCGGGTATGGACCTACATAAGCCATAAACCAGGTTGGCTACACGATGCCATTCATTGGCAAGAAAGAAGTAGGAGTATCGAAGATAGGCTGTCAGATGCCCTTCATGATCGCCTCACCCAACGATTTGTTGACCGCAGATCAGCTGTGATCGTCAGAAAACTCTCAAACGGCTCAGAACTACTTGGAGGAGTTGACTCAGACGGTTGTGTAATAGTTGAAGGAAAACCAGTGGGAAGACTGGAAGGCTTTACTCTCAAACTAGATGACAGCTCCGGATTTATCGAAGATCGAAGAGCGCTAAAAAGTGCTGCCCTCCGAATTGTGCAATCCGCAGCTTCTGAACATATAACCCGATGTATAACCTCAGAAGATGAGCAATTTCGCTTAGATGATCAGGGATTTGTTCACTGGTCTGGGGGCCGCATTGCCAAACTTAAGGCTGGAAAAAGCCCAATCTTCCCTGAATTTGAATTAATCGCTACCGACATTTTAAATAGTCCGCTGCAAAAAGAAGTAATGATCCGCATTCAGGCTTGGCTTGAAGCGTGGGGCTCAAGAACATTAGCACCAATAATTCGTCTCAAATCCAAAGATCTCTCTGCTGCAGGCCGCGGCTTAGCGTTCCAACTTGAAGAACAATTAGGATGGCTAGAACGGAAGAGCGTAAGCACTCAAATTAAATTACTGAACAAGAGTGATCGCCAAGCACTGAAATCAGCAGGCTTTCGTATTGGTCATCTAGCTATATGGGCTCCACCAATCTTGCTTGGCAAAGCAGCGCGTGCAAGGCAGATGCTGGCACGACTTCAAGGGATGGAGATCAGGCGTCCCCCTAAACGTTCCTTCCTTCTAGATTGTCCAAAGACACAAAATGAAGCGATGGCCCTAGCGCTCTCAGGGTTTGTGATTTTGGGACAATACGCTCTCCGAATAGATCGAGCGGAAAAGTTAGCCTCTATTACTTATGGTCAGGCACATAAAGGTCATAAAATCATTCCATCTAAAATCGCAGAAAAAGTTGGCCTTGATGAAGACCGCCTCCCTGCCCTTTTGATTGGTTTAGGGTTTCACCAACATATGGATGAGGAGGGGAAAAGATATTTCCAGCCAGGTCGCTCAAAGAACAAAAATTCAAAGCGAAAAATACCTTCGCAGCATCACATTCGCAAAAAGCCGATTAATCCAGACTCTCCTTTCGCACCCCTGAAAGAGCTTAATAATGTCTCAAAGTGATACCCAACGCTTAGATGCATGGCTCTGGAAAGCCCGTTTTTTTAAAACACGTGCACTATCAACTGCTATGATTTCTAAGGGACGGGTAAGAATAAATGGCAACCGGGTACAAAAACCTAGTCGTCAAATACGTGCTGGCGACGTTCTCACATTTCCTCAAGGTAACTACGTTCGCGTTATCCGTGTTCTCGGCTTTGCAGAACGCAGAGGACCTGCCAAGGAGTCAGTTTATTTGTACGAACATGTATGTGAGACTATTTAAATGGGGTCTAAAGAGGAATTCCTATGGGCATTAAACTTGCAGTTGTAACAGTAACCCCGCTTCAGCAAAATTGTTCAATTTTGTGGTGTGAAGAAACACTCCAGGCTGCAATTATTGATCCTGGTGGAGATGCACATCTAATCGAGCAAGCGGTAGATCAGGTTGGTGTAAGCGTTGAAAAAATTCTATTGACTCATGGGCATATCGACCATGCTGCGGCTGCCACTCAAATTTCGCAACGATACGAAGTCGATATTGAAGGGCCTGAAAAAGCTGATGAAAGTTTTCTACAAAGCTTACCTGAACAGGGTAAGAAATGGGGCATCCCCGCCCTGCCAGTGAACCCAACTCGCTGGCTTTCTCATGGTGATAAGGTGAATGTTGGCAATTTAGAGTTAGATGTTAAACACTGTCCGGGGCATACTCCGGGTCATGTTGTTTTCCTCTACCATCCACAAAAAATTGCTGTTGTAGGCGATGTTATCTTTCAGGGGTCAATTGGCAGAACAGATCTACCTCTTGGTGACCACGATCAACTCCTGACTTCTATTCGCGATCAAATTCTAACATTGGATGATGACTGGGGGTTTTTGCCCGGCCATGGCCCTACTTCAACAATCGGCCAGGAACGTAATTCTAATCCTTTTCTTCAAGGACTTTGACCACCAGATTTGAAAAGAGGGAAATGGTCTATTTTTTCTAATGTAAACAAAGGATAAATTTCAATGCGCTTAACCCGCAATGGCCAGACATCCAGAAATGGCTACTAGAAATATGGTCAACCGCCGGTAAAACGATTCCGAAGCCAATATGAATAGCCGCCTTCCCACTAAAAACCCTGCCATATAAATGGGAATGAAGCTTGCAGACACTATCCAGCCGTTCAAACCGACAAGCCCGTCAGACAGTTCAAATAAGAAAAGTATAACTAATTGGCTAATCACAACAACGGAGACATATAAGGCTAATGTGGCTCTCGTGCGAGTTGCGCCCTCATCTCTGGCTAAAATGTAAAGGACCATTGGTGGACCAATAAGGCTAGTAGCACCCCCAACTAGCCCGCCAAAAAACCCAACAAAAGCCGCAAATGAAATGCCTCCTCCGCGCCAGCGAAGTCCCAGTGCTATGAATGAAATAAAAACAAGAATCAAAGCTCCAGATATTTTTCGCAGTATTTCTTCATCCGTTATGTGAAGCAAATAAGTTCCTAAAGGCAATAAAATAACCGCGGAAATTGCAGCAACCAAGGAGCGCTTGCGGTCAGCCGCAGACCAAATTCCTCCAACCAGAGTTGCTGCAGCAAAAGCATCACAGATGGCCACAGTAACAACAGCGGAGGGAAGTCCGTAAATAAGTGATAGAGGGCCTATCATTACAAGCCCTGCACCAAATCCTGAAAATCCTCTTACGGCCCCGGCAACAAAGACGCAGATGCCTGCTAAAATAACGAGGTGGCTCAAGCCAACCCAAGCTTCTCTGCTAGCCCAATGCGCTGCAACTTACCCGTTGCTCCTTTAGGAATTTCTTCAAGAATCAAAACTTTTCGTGGGATTTTGTAATCCGCCAAGCGCTCCCGCAAAAATTGTCGGATATCCGCTTCACTTGCTTCCTGACCTTCTCGAAGAACAACGGCCGCGGCCACCTCTTCTCCCAAGGATTTGTGAGGCATAGCAAAGGTTACACATTGGGCAACAGCCGGATGATCCATAATGACTTCATCAACTTCTAGAGGGCTAACCTTTTCGCCACCGCGATTTATTATTTCTTTGAGACGGCCAGTGAGGCGAAGGTAACCCTCATCGTCAATTGTGCCTTGATCACCAGTTCGGAACCAGCCATTGCTAAAGGCGGTAGCATTAGCATCCGGATTATTCTCATAGCCCTTAGTAACATTTGGACCACGTATAACAACTTCACCGATTTCACCGGCAGATAATAAAATCCCTTTACCATCCATGATGGCAACTTCTGGTCCAGCCGCAATACCCACAAAACCAGGCTTACGAATTGCGGGGGGCAGTGGGTTTGAGGCCATTTGATGAGCGGCTTCAGTCATTCCATAGCTTTCAATAACTGGAGCGCCAAAGGTTTCCTCAAGCGCAGTCATTACTTGAGGTGGAAGACTTGATGAGGAAGACCTGATTAGCCGTAGTCGCAACTTGTCAACGATTTCTTGATTACGCGGCGCACGTCCAAGAATTGCCTGATGCATTGTTGGGACAGCCGTGTACCAAGTCGGATCAACCTCCTCTAACCACCCAAAAGCTTTAAGGGCGTTAAAACCGGGAGCGCACGAGACCGAGGCTCCCGCGGCAAGAGAAGACAATACTGCTGCAATCAAACCGTGGATATGGAACAGAGGCATAATATTTAAGCAGCGATCATTGGAAGTAAGTTTTAATGTGCTACCAATATGAAGAGCTGATGCGGTAACATTTTCGTGGCTAAGCGGAACTATTTTTGGACGCGAAGTTGTGCCAGATGTATGCAAAACTAGCGCCGTGTCAGCAGGTGCCGCAAAACCAGTAGTGGCTGCTCTTTCTCCATTCCTAGCAGCTTCAGAGAAGAGCCGAAATGCTCCCACTGGCCCACCAGAATTTGGAACCAATCGTAATACTGGTATTCCTAACTTTTGAGCCACCCCAACCACTGGCCCCGCCTCATCCTCAGCTAGTATAATTGCCCGTGCATTGAGGTCTTCAAGATAGAATTCAAATTCCTGCTGACCGTAAGCAGGGTTAAGAGGTGCAGTTGTTGCAGAGCAAGCAACCGAAACAAATGCTGATGCCATATACGGCCCGTTTGGAAGAACTATTGCTACTCGGTCATTTCGGCCAATACCAAAAGTATTTAAATCTGTATGAACGTCGTTAATGAGGCTCTTTAGGCTCTCATAGTTCAAAGGAGAACGGCCTGCTGCCTCACTCCGAGGCATATCGATCGCTACATCGCTGTCCCCCTGAGCCTCTATTAAATCATATATCGTCTGGGTCATTGCCCCACTCCACCGCTCAGAGAAAAATTTTAAATTGAGACCTACTCTACCATTTAAGTCAGAAAAACCACTGACTCTTTTTTTAAGAGTTTTCACATCATCCCGTTCCAGAAACTTCTTCCCAAAAATACATATAAGACAAAAAAAACTCAGAAGGTTACTGGTCTAAAAACAAGCTGTTTGCTGTTTGAACAGGATCTAAAGGGCGAAAACTCAAAACCTCAAAATAACTAAGACTTTTTAGGCGAGCTTAATATCCATTTGGAGACTCATAAATAGCCAGCTTTCAATAAGTCCTTCATATGGATGATAGCTAATAAGGAAGCATCATCAACAACTAAGAGGTTTGAGATCCGCTTATCTGTCATTACTCCGATGACATCTGCCATACGCATATCAGGAGTCGCTACAGCGGGGCTGCTACTCATAATGTCAACGGCAGTTTTTTCAAAAAAATCTGAGTCGAACGCTCGGCGAAGATCACCATCGGTTATGCATCCTAAGAGCTTCGACTCTTTTCCCAACACTCCAACGCAACCCATGCCGCCGTCAGCAATGGCTGATATTACGTCAGCAGCTTTAGTAGATGAAGTAACTACAGGTGGTGCAGGTTGATCAATTAACCAATCTGAAACACGCTGAAGTTGCAGACCTAGCTTCCCTCCAGGGTGTACCATCCCAAAATCTTCGGAGGTAAAACCTCTTTTCTCCATTACAGCAACCGCCAGAGCATCGCCTAGAGCAAGTGTCATTGTTGTTGAGGTTGTGGGGGCAAGACCATTTGGACACGCCTCTTCAACATCTGGCAAAGTCAGTAAAATGTTTGAAATCGAGCCAAGTAGGCTATTTTTGCGTTTTGTAATCCCAACAATTGGTATTGATACCCGACGGGCAAAGGAAAGTATGTCCCGCATTTCCCGCGTATCACCAGAATTGGATATTGCTAAAAGCGCTCCGGCACCATTCAACATACCTAGATCGCCATGGCTGGCCTCTGTTGGATGCACAAAGAAAGCAGGTGTTCCCGTAGAGGCAAAGGTTGCTGCTATTTTTGAACCGATATGCCCAGACTTACCCACCCCGGTAACAACACAATACCCAGTATTTTTTAGGAAAGCATCGACAGCCAAGGAAAAATTCTGATCCATGGAAGCCTTCAACGCTTCTAAACCATGGATCTCTGCGTCAACTAAATCCCTCGCAACCTCAATAGCTGATTTTGCGGTATGTTTTGTGGAGGAAGTCATCATAAAACCGCGTAGCAGATTTAAAACCTTGCCTGCAAGCTTATTATGAACAGCATGGATTGCTCTCCGAGCAAAATTCGCGATCAAAATCAGTGAAGATTTCTAAATACAATATTAAATTAATGTTCTTCGATTGGGATCTTTTAAAACATTGAAAAACATCTTGATGCTATAGAATAACATCGCCATTTCCTCTGTGCATTCGCTTTGAAATTTTTGGAATAAATTTTCGAGATGTCGAGTTACATTAAAACCTTTGTGTTCATTTCAATAATGACCGCATTATTTGGAATCATAGGCCTTCTTCTCGGAGGAGCTGAAGGAATGGTTATTGCTCTTTTTGTAGCTATCGCCATGAACATTTTTGCTTACTGGAACTCAGATAAATTAGCTCTCCGAATTTATTCGGCCAGACCGATTAATCGTTCCTCGGCACCAAATCTTTTTAATATTGTAGAAAATTTGTCAGCAAGAGCTGCACTACCAACACCAAAAATATACATTATTGATAATCCACAGCCTAATGCCTTTGCTACAGGGCGCAATCCAGAAAACGCGGCAGTTGCCGCCACAACAGGGTTGCTTCAACACCTCTCTCACGAGGAAGTCACTGGCGTAATGGCTCATGAACTTGCCCATATAAAAAACCGTGACACACTCATAATGACGATAACTGCTAGTATTGCAGGAGCAATCTCTATGATTGCTAATTTTGCAGTATTCTTTGGAGGTCATCGAAATAATCCCATCGGCCTTTTGGGCACTCTCTTGATGATGATCCTTGCACCTATGGCGGCTGCAATTGTTCAGATGGCCATAAGCAGAACGAGGGAATATGAAGCAGATCGGATAGGGGCTCTTATCTGCGGAAATCCTCTTTGGCTGTCGTCAGCACTTTCTAAACTTCACTATTCAGCAGCAAAGGTTGACAATGAGCCAGCAGAAGCCAATCCGCAAACAGCACATATGTTTATCGTAAATCCCATACATGCTCAGGCCATCGATGGCCTGTTCTCCACCCATCCAGCAATGGAAAATCGCATAGCCAAGCTTGAAGAATTAGCAACCGAGATGGGAATTTCTAGCCCTAGAGTAAGCCCATGGGCTTAGACAACCCTCGTAGAGTAGCGCTTCAAATACTTGATGCGTGCTTGGGCAGAAAGGTGGCTCTCGATAGAGCATTCGATGGGGCTGCTGTTGAGCTAGAGGGACGAGATAGAGCTTTCGCGAGAACGTTGGTTGCAACAACATTACGACATCTCGGTCAGATTGACGTCATTTGCGAAAAATACCTAAGACGCCCAATACCAAAAAAAGCTCTCACTGTTCGAAATATCCTTCGGTTAGGTGTGGCCCAAGTTATATTCTTGAAAACGCCACCTCACGCCGCAGTTGGGGAAACAACGGCACTAGCTGATCATCGGGCAACTCAAAATTACAAAGGGCTGATTAATGCCGTACTACGAAGGGTAACAGAGGCAGGAAATTCATTGCTTGTTGAGCAAGATGCCGCCCGGCTCAATACTCCTGGCTGGTTATGGGAAAGTTGGATCAAAAGCTATGGGCGCGAATTAGCACGCGAGATTGCTAACGCTCATCTCACCGAACCACCTTTAGATTTAACAATTTTCACTAAAACAGCCGAAGAATGGGGAGCTTTGTTAGACGGAGAGATACTGCCAACGGGATCAGTTCGTCGTAAATCGGGTGGGCGAATAGAAACAATCGCTGGCTTTGATGAGGGAGCATGGGCCCCTCAAGATGCCGCCGCAGCACTTCCCGTTCGACTATTCGGAGATGTTTCGGGAAAACTTATTATCGATTTATGCGCAGCGCCCGGTGGAAAGACTGCCCAGCTCGCTGCAGGAGGCGCTGACGTTACTGCAATTGATTTAAATGAACGTCGCCTCCAACGCCTTAACTCCAATCTACAACGGTTGAATTTAACAGCTAAAACGGTTGTAGCTGATGCTCTAGAGTGGATGCCAGAAAAAGAAGCAGATGGTGTCCTCTTAGATGTTCCATGTTCTGCGACTGGAACAATTCGGCGTCACCCTGACCTGCCTTGGACTAAGTCGACTTCGGAGGTTAAAGCTCTTTTACCTATTCAAGCACAAATGCTTCGATCAGCGGCTAAAATGATTAAGCCCGGAGGCTTACTGATTTATGCATGCTGCTCCCTGCAGCCTGAGGAGGGAGAGCGTCAAATAAGCCAATTCTTGAAACACCATCCAGATTTCAGCAGGCAACCTATTACAGCAACGGACTCTCTTGGAATCCCGGAAGCAATTACCGCAGCCGGCGATTTGCGAACTCTTCCATCAATGTGGACAAGCATAGGAAGCATAGATGGGTTCTATGCTTCCCGACTGGTCAAAAAGCGCTAACGGTAAGATGACCAAGGAGTAAATATTTTTAAGAAGAATTACTCAAACTCTCTCAGTTACACGATGTTTGTCCTTATATGAAACCAACTGCGTGGCCGCCGTCTAGACCAATAACCTGTCCAGTTATGTATCCCGATGCATCGGATGCTAAAAACACCAATGGCCCATCCAGGTCTTCCTCCTGGCCAAGACGCCCCATAGGCACCCTGCTGATAAGGGCTTTGCCTGGCGGAGTTTCCCAATAATCTCGGTTCATATCTGTTTCAATATAACCAGGGGCTAGTGCATTTACCCGTACACGATACTTGGCTAACTCAGCTGCCATTTCGCGCGTTACATGATCAAGACCTGCTTTGGCAGCATTATAAGCAATAATTCCTGGATTTGTGCGCTGTCCAAGGATCGATGATATATTGACAATTGAGCCCCCCAAACCATGACCAACCATCGCCTTTGCCGCTGTCTGGGCTACTACCCAGGCACCAGTAAGGTTAACATCAATTACCGGATCCCATTCCGCCTCTGATACATCTAAAAGACGTTTGGTAATTGCGATCCCTGAATTATTAACGACAATGCGGATTGGCCCAAGCGCACCTTCAGCAAGTGAATAAGCCTCTTCAATACTAGAACGATCGGTAACATCCATAACAACTGGAAACGCCTTGCCGCCGAGTGATATCACCTCATCAGCGACTTCTTCTAACCTCTTAGAGTCACGGGCAGCCAACACAACATCCGCTCCAGCTTTTGCCAAAGCTAGTGCAAATCGTCGTCCTAAACCACGACTAGCACCAGTAACCAGTGCAGTACGGTTATCCAGCCTAAAAAGTTTTTCTGTCATTCTGCCTCCAATGGAGCAATCAACGGCACTCCAGGGACCTGAATGCCATTTGGTCTTCCATCTTCCGTAACACCTTCATAGGAATTAGTCATCCAGCTTGGCAGCGATGGTCCATCCGAGCAGGCCAGCCAAAGTCGCAAAAGATGCCTTCGATTTTCTACCAACTCAGAGTCTTCAAAAGCCGTACGGCTATGCCAAGTGAAGTGATTACAAACAAACTGCATATCACCTGGCTGAAAAATCATCTTGAGGTTAATGCCCTCTTCATTGGCGATTTCATCGATGAGATCTAAAGCTTTAGTTTGCTCATCAGTAAGAGGTGGGGCGCCAGGTAACAATTGACCTTTTCGGATGGCGCTTCGAACATAGTGCGAGATCACTCGACCAGCATGCGGCATGAAGATAGGTACCTCCGCCCAAGGCTCTTTACCTTCTGGTATTTCGCCCCATCGAGTGCGGTAAAACGGCTGTAAAAGTACCTTCATTGCCTCTGGGGAACGCTTGATAACTTCATTATAAACGGTTGTTGAACTGACTATGGATGACATTCCTCCAGATTTGGCTGGACGCCAACAGAGAAGTCCAACTAAATCACTAGGGGCAGTGGGGTATGGAAGCCGCGCCGAAGTTTGGTATCCTCGAGGCAGAGGATCGTCATAATTCAAACCAAGGTTTTTAACGTG
>VMBT01000371.1_pt1 | contig 29723 bp, 30 predicted proteins | sample 4404301 | NCBI WGS metagenome assembly VMBT01 (sample SAMN12238535, study PRJNA552566) | marine metagenome | isolation source: Coastal seawater | place: USA: coastal Georgia, Sapelo Island | collected 2008-08/2009-08
CTGTTTTCTTAACAGTTGTTTTCTTTGTTACTGCTTTCTTAGGTGCAGCTTTTTTCTTAGGTGCAGCTTTTTTTGTAGGTTCAGCAGTTTCTGCTTCTTTTTTAGTAGTAGCAGATTTTTTTCCACCAAGAGAGATAGACTCAATTTTTAAGACAGTTAAGTATTGTCTATGACCTTGAGTTGATCGATAATTTTGTCTTTTTCTTTTTTTAAAAACAATAATTTTTTTATCTCTAATTTGATCTAAAATTTTAGCCTCAACAACAGCTCCATCAACTAAAGGAGCACCTATTGTATTTTGGGCATTTTCTGAAACGGCAAGGACATCTTTGAAGGAAACATTATCACCCTTCTTACCTTCAAGTTTTTCAACTTTAAGTATTTGGCCAGCCTTTACAGAATATTGCTTACCACCTGTTTTAAATACTGCTAACATAAGATCTTTCAATGAAAGGGCGTTTATAGCGAAGGTATATAATAGTCAAATGAAAATACTCGGATTCAAGCATTTTTTGCCTAAAATTAGCTAAAAATTGTCCTTTTTCTCTCTTAGATATCTAAATAATTCTAAATTTGAAAGGTTGTTATCCTTTTTAAATTTGAAGCTCATTTCACAATTTGGATTCAGGAAAGGATTTACTTTTTTTTCATCACCTAGAACAAAGGGAATTGTTCTATTTGTTGTTTCTAGATCCTGTAGAATTTGCTTTTTAACTTTTTCTAAATCGATATTTTCTCTGAAAATATCTTCCAAGAACATTAAATTATTTAAAGTATATTCATGACCACAATAAACTTTCATGTCATCTGATAAATTTAGAATTTTGTTTAGTGAGTCATGCATTTGATCAAGTGTTCCTTCAAAGACACGCCCGCAACCTAAACGAAAAAGCACATCACCTACAAATAATAATTTATTTTTGAAATCGCAAAGCACAACATGATCAAGAGTGTGCCCTGGTGCAGAAAAAATATCGAATTCATTTATTGGTGTTGCGACTTTGTTGTTATTTGAAATATTGTTAATTTTAAGAGAAGACAATTCTGAGGGAGAATAAATTTGTGCATGAGGAAATTTTTTCATCAAGCCTAAGACTCCCGAAGTATGGTCACTATGATGATGGGTAATAAAAATACATTCAAGCTTAAGTTTTTTTGACTCTAAAACATTAATAATTTTCTCATCATCTGCAGGATCTATTACAATGGCTAGGGAATTATCATGATGTAATAAATAAGAATAATTATCTTTAAGCTGATTGATAATTTCTATTTTTATATCAATCATCAATTAACAATGGCTGAGTTTTTAGCGAAGATTTTATTGGATGATTTAATCTTTATTGGCTCGAAATCTTTATAACTAAGAAGAAAGATCGCTTCACTCGTTATTATATTAGCTGAGAGTAATGAGCCATCAATTGGAAATTGCTTTCCTTTACTTGTAAGACCAATACTGTTTTCAATAACAATATTCATTTCATTACATAGATTTTGAAAGTCTTTTAAAGTAAAAAAATGAATATTAGGAGTATCATACCATGAGTAAGGAAGACCTTCCGTAATTGGCATTCTGCCCTTTAAAAGTAATTGTAATCTAATTTTCCAATGACCAAAGTTTGGGAATGACACAATAGCTTTAGATCCAACTCTTAATAATTCGCTAAGAATTTTTTTTGGCTCAACCATAGCTTGAAGCGTTTGGCTGAGTATCACATAATCAAAACTTTGATTTGAGTATTGCGAAAGATCTTTTTCTGCATCTCCGTGGGTAACGCTTAAGCCTCTTGCAATCGCGTTTAGAGCTAACTCTTGATTTTTTTCAATTCCATGTACTTTGGCACTGAGATTTTTTTCAAGCTGTTGAATCAGATCACCCTCTCCACAACCTATATCTAAAACACGGGAATTATCTCTTATTAAAGACTCTATTAGATCCCAGTCTTTTCTTATGCTCTGAATTTTATTCATACTCATTTCCATAATTGCTCTCAAGAAAACCTTTGATAGCAACATCAAGATCAGGTTCGTCTAATAAGAAACTATCATGTCCTTTATCTGTTTCTATTTCTAAAAAACTTACATTTTTTGATAAACTATTTAAAATCTCAACTATTTCTTTGTTTTCTCTAGTAGGAAATAACCAATCTGAGGTGAAAGATATGACAAGATATTTAAGATGTTCATTAGGGTTATGAATAAATTCGAGTGTTTTTTTAAAACTTTCAGAATGATCAAAATAATCCATAGCTCTTGTTAAATACAAATATGAATTTGCATCAAATCTCTCTACAAATGATCTGCCCTGATATCGTAAGTAGCTTTCTATTTGAAAATCGGCATCAAAACCAAATGAGATAATATCTCTTGATTGAAGTTTTCTTCCAAACTTTCTATGCATTGCATCATCTGATAAGTAAGTAATATGTGCTATCATTCTAGCTACGGCTAAACCTCTTTCAGGAATTGAATTATTTGATGCATAATTTCCTTTATGCCAATTCAGGTCATTCATTATGGCTTGTCTCCCCACTTCATGAAAAGCAATATTTTGTGCAGAGTGCTTAAGAGCACCAGCAATATGAATAACTGATTTTATCTTATCAGGAAAATCAATTGACCATTGTAATGCTTGCATTGCCCCCATTGACCCTCCAACTACACTACATAATTGATCAATTTGCAATGCATCCAACAATTTTGACTGAGCATTAACCATATCCTTTATAGTCACAGATGGAAAATCTGCTCCATAAATATCTTGCCCAGATTCATTTTTTTCTTTTGGGCCTGTTGAACCTGCACAACCGCCAAGTACATTTGAACAAATCACAAAAAACTTATTTGTATCAATAGGTTTATCTGGTCCAACCATTCTTGCCCACCAACCATCTTTTCCAGTTATCGGGTTATGTCCTGTAACATATTGATCTCCTGTTAAGGCATGACAAATTAATATTGCATTTGTTTTATTTTCATTGAGTGAACCAAATGTATTAAAAGCTAATTTAAAATTTTTTAAAACTTCACCGGATGCAAGCTTTAAATTTGCATTTTTAAAAATGGCAAAGCGACATTTTAAATTATTATCATCTATTAATTCAATATTACTCATAAATTTTATAACCAAAATGAAGTATTGCTTTAGGGGAGAGTATCACGCTTTAGCTGTTTCGATACACACCCGCAAGCTGTTTCAAATCGGTGTAGAGGGCTATTTAATTTATATGCTTTTTTTGTCAATATTTGTTCATTTTGGTCAATATATTGCTGTTTATTTTGATTTATTCTAATATTGTTTGTAAAGACACACACATATTATGGATAATAAAAAATTAGATGTACTCAGGAGCAATGTTAATGATCTTGATGATAAAATACTGGATTTACTAAGAGAAAGAGCTGAAATAGTAACTGAAATTGGTAAACAAAAAAAATCTACATCTAATATTGTTGATTATGATAGAGAGCAAAAAGTTCTAGATAGAATACTTCAACATACAAAAGCAAAATATTCAAAAGACTCCATCGTTAGGATTTGGAGAGAAATTTTTCAGGCATCCACAAAATTACAAGAAATTGATAGACCAACTATAGACACAAAAAGATCAATCAATTTAATAAACATTTATAAGGGTGGTAAGTCTTCTCTTAAGGGTAAAGATAATATTATTAAATTATCTTCTAATGAAAATTCGTATGGTCCATCACCAAAGGTATTAGAAAAAACAAATATTAAAGAGGCGCTCTCAAACGCTCATCGTTATCCGAATATTGATGGAGCTCAATTAAGAGATAAATTAGCGAGTGTACATAATATCAACGCAAATCAAATTGTGCTTGGTTGCGGATCAGATGAAACACTTTTGTTTGCAGCTTTAGCTTTTTGCCAAGATGGTGATGAAATAATACATGCAGAGCATGGTTTTGAAATGTATTCCATAATAACTAAAATAGTAGGCGCAACTTCAAAGTTAATTAAAGAAGACAAAAATTATAAAGTCACTGTTAACTCAATTTTAGAGCAAGTATCTCCGTCAACAAAGATAATTTATTTAGCTAACCCTAATAATCCTACTGGCACATATTTGGCGCGCTCTGAAATTAATGAAATTTTAAATAAATTGCCTAAAAATATTATAATGGTTTTAGATGGAGCGTATGCAGAATATGTGACCAAAGACGATTATGACAATGGTTTTTCTTTAGTAGATCAATTTGAAAATATAATACTAACTAGGACTTTCTCAAAAGCTTATGGGCTTGCTGGATTAAGATTAGGTTGGTGTTACACGAGCAAAAAGGTAGCTACAATTTTAAATAAAGTTAAAGGCCCCTTTAATACTCAAAGTTTATCACAAGAAATGGCTATTATTGCGCTGGAAGATAAGGAGTATTTAGATCAAATCGTTAAGAATAACCAAGAGGTTAAAGATTGGTTTGAAAATGAACTTAAAAAAATCAATATCAAAACTAATCCATCTGAAGGTAATTTTACTTTTGTTGAAATGACTGAAGAAGAAGTAAAAAATATATCTGCGCATCTTGCTAATATGGGAATTATTGTTCGAGAATTAGACAGTTATGGATTACCTAATTGCCTTCGAATTACCATCGGAACAAAAGAAGAAATGGAAGCAACCATTCATGCTCTCAAACAAATTTAATTATGACAAAAAAATTTAATTCAGTTTTAATAATTGGTATGGGGCTAATAGGCTCATCAATATCAAGAGCTTTGACTGAATATCAAGTTGCTAATAACGTTTATGGTTTAGATGCAAATGATAAGGTGATTAAAAAATGCCAAGACTTAAATATATTAGTTCAAGGAGAAACTGATTTATCTAATTTTGATCTTCAGTTTGATTTAGTTATAATCTGTACACCTGTAAGCACTTATGAAAAAATCTTTATTGAGTTAAATAAATTTATATCGAAACCTACTCTTGTAACCGATGTAGGCTCAACGAAAATGAGTACAATAAGTGATTTTAATAAAATAAATCCTGACCAAAATATCTCTTTTGTACCCTCGCACCCCATTGCTGGTCTTGAAAAGAGTGGTCCAGAATTTGGTTTTAGTAAATTGTTTGAAAATCGATATTGTATACTTACTCCATTTCAAAAAGATGAGAAAGCTCTAGAGTCAATTAGTGATATGTGGAAATCAATAGGCATGACAATTGAAATCATGGATGCTGAACGCCACGATAGAGTTCTTGCAATGACATCGCATATCCCCCAACTAATTGCTTATTCTGTTGTTGGAACTGCAACTGAACTAGAGTCACATATGCGCGATGAAGTAATCAAGTACTCGGCAGCAGGATTTAGAGATTTTACAAGATTAGCTGGCAGTGATCCAATTATGTGGCGGGATGTATACCAAAAAAACAAAAATGCTGTTCTTGAGATGTTGGGTAGATTTAGTGAAGATTTATCAACATATCAAAAGGCAATAAGAAATGGTGATTTAGAATTTTTAGAAAACAAATTTAATCAATCTAAAAAAATTCGTAAAGAAATTGAAGATATTGGTCAGGCAGGCAGTTTTGATCCTACAGAAAAAAAGAACTAGCTAAGCAATTTGTTTGTTGCTGACTCTATAGAATTTTCAACTTGTTTAAGAGCTTCTTTTTTATCTAACCCTACTTCTATTTCAGGCAAAAACTCAATGATGATATGTCCTTTTTTAATTATTTTGATTCCTTTTTGCCAAAATAATCCTGAGTTTAATGCAACAGGTTTTAACTTTCGTTTAGCCGCATTATAAATGCCAACAAAACCAGACTTGTAATCAGCTTTTTCACCAGGTTTCTTTCTTGTCCCTTCAGGAAAGATAATGATTGTAGAGCCTTCATCTAATTTTTTTTTAACATCTGATATCATTTTCCGCATTGCTTTGGCTTGTCCTGCTCTATCAATGGAAACCATATTGCTTTTTAATAAATACTGTCCAAAAATTGGAATATAGAAAAGTTGTTTTTTATGAATAAAAAAACTACTTTCTAAATAATAATAAAGCGCAAAAGTCTCAAAAGCAGACTGATGTTTAGACACAATAATAAGGGGCTCCTTAGTTAAGTCATCCAGTCCTCTAACTTCATGAGTAACCCCACAAATATATTTTAATAAAATAAATATACCTTTTATCCATGCTTTAGCAGGAAAACGGATAAATTTGCTAGGTAAAACAATAAACGGAATGCTTAAAATACCCATTAAGATTGTCCACAGAGTCAAAGCACTATAAAAAATAATAGTAAGTAATAACATACAATAAATTTTGTTTTATATACTAACCTCTCTACTCTATATATAGCTTATGTTCATACAGTGTTCAGATTGTGATTATAAATATATTGTAAATTCTGCGGATTTAAAACCAGACGGAAGAATGGTTGAGTGTGCTAATTGTAATCATCGATGGTATCAAGAGCCACTTCAATCTGAGGAACTTTTATCGTCCTCTGTACCCCATGTCCCTCAAGAAGATCAAGTTAGTAAAGTAAAAAATAATTTAGAGGAGAATGACGTAAATGTTACTGAAGAGATTAAAAATTTACCAAGCACTGTAGTTAGAGAAAAAAAAGTAAGTGTGCTTAACACTTTTTTAGTCATCTTTATGTTAGTATTTTTATTTTTTCTATTTTGGGCTTTTCGATCCTATGGAACAAATATTTTTGTTTTACTGACTTTTTACATAAATGAATTTTTTTTTAATTTAAGATTAATAATCGATGATTTTGCTAAAATTATTTATCAAATTTTAAATTAATCTAACCATTCAGGAATAATATCTTGATTAATAAATTCCTTCGAAGTTAATGGCTGATAAATTTTTTGAAAAATATTATTATTAACTAAAATTTCTATTGGCAGACCTCTTGAGTTATAATTAGATGCCATCACTTTTCCATATGCTCCAGTGTCTTTAATTATCAATAAGTTTCCAACTTTTTGTTTTGGTAGTGTGATATTTTTTTCTAAAATATCTGAGCTTTCACAAATAGGTCCTGCAACGGAGTAGGTAACTAATTCACTATTACTTTTATCTACCACCTCAATATCATGATGAGCTTGGTATAAAGCTGGTCGTATCAATGAATGCATTCCTGCATCTGTTATTAAAAAATTTATACCTCCATTATTTTTTATAGTCATTACAGAAGTTATTAAAATTCCTGCATTTGCAACAAGGTATCTTCCAGGTTCAAAAGATAATTGATATGGTACATTCTCAAAACACTTATCTAATTCATCTTTAATAAGCTCTAAATTTACAGCATTATCTTTGTCTTGGTACGTTACTCCAAGGCCTCCGCCCAAATCAACATGTTTGATAGAATACCCTTTATCTAAAAAAATCTGTGCATTTGTTTTCATTTTCATAAAAATTTCAGCAAAAACTTTTATATTAAATATTTGACTGCCTACATGGCAACTAATACCTATAAGATTAATATTTTTTGCATTTTCTAAAGATTGGAACATGTCCTGCAATTTATCAGTATCTATTCCAAACTTATCTGTTTTTTTCCCAGTGGAAATTTTATCAATTGTTTGACCATCAATATTTGGATTAAGTCTAATACCTATGTCTACGCATTTATTATGTTCCTGCGCTACATTATTTATTCTTTGAATTTCATCAATAGACTCCACATTGATTAGACGTATATTATTGCTGATTGCAAAACTTATGTCCTCTTTAGATTTTCCAATTCCCTCAAAAATAATTTTCTTAGGGTTGATGCCAGCCGTTATGGCTCTTTCTAATTCACCAACCGAAACAACATCAGCTCCTGCACCTAATGTAGACATTAACCTAATGATTGCTTGATTAGAGTTAGCTTTTACCGCATAGAAAATTTCAGCATTTAGAGCATTCTTTAATTCATTATATTTTTCTTCAATTTTTGTTTGAGAATATACATACATCGGCGTTGCGTGAGATGATGCAATATCTTCTATGGCAACTCCCTCCACGAAGGGTTTATTATTTTGATAGTTAATCATTTTACTCTGTTTGAATAATAACTGATTGCTGACGTTCTTTCTCAGCTTCAAACCTTTCCATACATGCTTCATCACATGGATAGCTAATTACAGATTTATCCAATTTATCTTCAGGCAAACTTAAAGGGCCCACCTTACCACAACTAATTAGAAAAAGTGAGAATACTAAAATATATAGATAATTTTTCATTAGAGGTATTTTTTTATAGCATATTTGATTGTTTGTTTAACACTTTGTGGAGATGTTCCTCCAAAACTTTTTTTATTTTTAACACTTTCTTCAATTGAAAAAGTATTTTTTGCGTCAATGCTTATTTTTTTATTAAATTTTTGTAATTCTTCTAAGCTTAACTGATCTAAATTTTTATTTTTTTTATTTGCATAAGCAACTATTTTTCCAGTCAAATGGTATGCTTCTCTGAAAGAAAAATTCAGGTGTTGAACAAGCCAATTAGCAAAATCTGTTGCAGTTGCATTAGAATTTTTTACAGCTTCTTTCATTACATGAGTATTGAAGGTCATATTTGACCACATTTCAGTCATGACTTCTAAGGCTAGAGAAACATTATCAAATGAAGAAAAAATAATTTTTTTATCATCTTGCAAATCTTTACTGTAGGCTAAAGGCAGTCCTTTAAGAATTATCAACAAAGCATTCAAGTTACTTATTACGTTTCCAGAATTACCTCTTACTAACTCAGCACCGTCTGGGTTTTTTTTCTGCGGCATGATCGAACTACCCGTGGCTAATTCATCAGGTAATTTTACAAAGTTAAATTGTTGATTAGCCCAAAGAATAACTTCATCAGCCATTCTTGATAGGTGAACACTAATTAGAGTTAAAACAAATAAAAACTCAACAGCAAAATCTCTGTCAGAAACACTATCGAGTGCGCTAACCGTTGGTTTTTTAAATTTTAATAAACTTGACGTATAATTTCTATCAATAGGAAATGATGTTCCTGCTAAAGCACCTGAGCCAAGCGGATTTTCATTTAATATTTCAATACAATTCTTTAATCTTTGTCTATCTCGGCCTATCATCTCAACATAAGCAAGAGAATAATGCGCTAATGAAATAGGCTGAGCAACTTGTAAGTGTGTGTAGCCAGGCAAGATTGTGTCAGTATGTTTTTTTGCAATATTAATTAAAACCTTTTGTAATTTCTGAAGCATTTTATCTAAATCAGCACTATTATTTCTTATCCAAAGTTTGAAATCAGTCACCACTTGATCATTTCTTGATCGAGCAGTATGTAATTTGCCAGCTGTTGCTCCAATTTGCTGAAAAAGCATAGACTCAACATTCATATGAATATCTTCCAACTCTTTTTTGAATTTTACTTTACCTTTTTGAATATTAGTTAATATTACTTTAAGTCCATTGACTATTTTTACTTCATCTTTTTTGGATATAATTTTTTGTTTCCCCAGCATTTTAGCATGTGCTATTGAGCCCTCAATATCTTCTTTGTACATTCTTTGATCTACATCAATTGAGCTATTAATAGCCTCAAGTAATTTAGAAGGACCTTTGTTTAAGTGAGTATTTCTGGATGGGTTTTTTTTCATCGCGTGGGCTATAAAGCTATTTACAATAATTTTCATCCAAATACGTGATTTTTTTATATTTCTTTTAGTGAGATTTACTAAATTATCTATATAAACTCTACAAAAATGAAAATTTCAAAAGTTGTAGTTATTGGCTCTGGAACGATGGGAAGTGGTATTGCGGCACAAGTTGCAAATGCTGGAATCAATGTTCAATTACTTGATTTGACTAAAGAGATTGCTAGCAATGCTTGCGAACGAATAAAAAAATCCAGACCACCTCTATTAATGGAAGAAAATAACATAAATTTGATTACTCCTGGAAGTATTGAGAATGACCTAGAATGTTTAAAAGAAGCTGACTGGGTTGTTGAAGCTGTTGTTGAAAGAATAGATATAAAAAAAACTCTTTACTCACAAATTGATTCTTTGCGAAAACCAGGTGCTTTTGTTTCATCAAATACATCCTCAATTCCTCTCAGTGTTTTAACTGAAGATATGTCTGAAGAGATGAAAGAAGTTTTTTGTATAACACATTTCTTTAACCCTGTTCGATATATGAGGTTGCTCGAACTGGTGATTGGAAAAGAAAACAATAAAGAAAAAATAAATGATCTAGTGGATTTTGGTGATAAAGTATTAGGTAAAACAGTTGTTGTTTGTAACGACTCCCCAGGATTTTTAGGTAACCGTGTTGGAGTCTATGCGATGCAAGTTGCAATGACGGAAGCGTTTAATTTAGGATTAAGTGTTGAAGAAGCGGATGCTGTCTTTGGTAGACCCCTTGGCATTCCTAAAACAGGAATATTTGGCTTGTATGATTTAATAGGCATTGATCTTATGGCTGATGTTTTGAAAAGTTTTATTAAAGAGCTACCTCATAGTGATCCTTTTCATGACGTAGGTAAGGAGCTTCCTATAATTAAGCAGCTTATTAAAGATGGATATACTGGCAGAAAAGGCAAGGGTGGTTTTTTTAGAATGAATAAATCTTCAGGTGTAAAAGTTTTAGAGTCACTTAATTATAAAAATAATACCTATCATGAGTCTAAAAAAGTTGATTTACAACTTCCAGATGTAATGGACATTGCCAAAGTTCTTAATAGACAAGATGTTTATGGAGAATACGCATGGTCAATTTTGAAAAAAACAATTTTATATGCTTCAAGTCTAGTTCCAAATGTAACTGAAAACTTTAATGACATTGATGATGCTATGAAATGTGGATTTAATTGGTCTAAAGGTCCTTTTGAAATACTTAATGAAATTGGAATTGAAAATTTTATTTCAAAGTTAAACAACGATGATCATATTCCCACTTTTTTAAAACAACTTCAGGATCAAAATAATTCTTTATTCAATCTTTCCAATAATTTTCTAGAATATTTTCATCCAACAAAATCTTATACTCCAATGTCAAGACCAGAGGGTGTAATATCTTTATCGGATATAAAGAAATCTTCAAAACCTCTTTACTCAAATTCCTCAGCTTCTATTTGGGAAATATCAGGAAAATCAAGATCTCTCTGTGTTGAGTTTCATACAAAAGCAAACGCCCTAGATGGCTTAACTAATGACTGTTTAATGAGAGCTTATGAGTTAACTAGTGAAAAGTATGATGGGATAATTATTGCTAATGAAGCTATGCAATTTTCTGCAGGGGTTAATTTAAATTATTTTTATGATAAGGCTATAAATAAACAATTCAATGAGATTGATAAATTTCTTAATAATTTCCAACAGTCACTTTACCAATTACAACACGCAGAATTTCCAGTTGTGTCTTGTCCTTCAGGCTTGGCAATTGGAGGTGGCTATGAAGTTATTTCTCAAACAAGCTTTATTGCAGCACACTCTAATTCTGTACTCGGTCTAGTGGAGTCCCTAGTAGGTTTAATACCTGCAGGGGGTGGTTGCAAAGAAATGTTAAGACGCTGGGCTAATAATTCTGAAATAAAAAATGATCCAAAATTATTATCGCTAAAAGTTTTTAATTTAATTGGCTATGCAACTACTGCTGACTCACCAATAAAAGCTAAGGTTCATAAATTCCTAGGGGAGCAAGATACAATTGTTATGAGCAAAGACAGATTAATAGAAGAGGCTGATAAAATAATATTTTCAACAAAACAAAATTACAAATCGTTAGAAAGTGCCTCATTGGTTTTACCTGGAGCAACCGTGATGTCAGAAATGATTGATATTTTAAATGAATTAAAGGACAAAAAAATAATAGGTCAGCATGGTATCGAAGTTGGAAAAAAATTAGGCTATATGCTAAGTGGTGGCGATACAAATTCATCATCATCTTTAACCGAGCAAAACCTATATGATCTTGAAAGAGAAATTTTTATTGATTTAATAAAGCAAAAACCTACACAGGATCGTATTAGACACACTCTTGATACAGGAAAACCACTGTTTAATTAATTCTTCTTTTGACTAAGGATTTTAATTATTTTTTTTAATGTTATAAACAATGTCATGAATCAATTTTCAACAGATCTTAATAAGAATAAAGCAAACTATGTTCCTTTAACACCTTTAAGTTTTATTACTCGAGCTAAAGATATTTATCCAAATTATGAATCAGTTGTTTATGGAGATAGAAGTTATACATGGTTAGAAACCTATAATCGTTGTTCAAAATTTGCTAGTGCTCTTACAAAAAAAGGTATTGGCCTTGGAAGCACTGTTTCTATAATTGCTGCAAATACACCAGAACTTTTAGAGGCTCATTATTCAATTCCAATGACAGGTGGTGTAGTTAATACCATCAATACGCGTCTCGACGCTCAGACTATTGCTTATATTTTAGAGCATAGTGATGCTAAATTATTAATAACTGATACACAATTTTCCCCAACTATTAAAAAAGCATTAAGTATTTATGGAAAAAAAATTCCCATCATTGATATTCATGATGAGCAGGCAATTTTTAAAGAAGGTGAGGGTGAAAAAATTGGTGATTGGACTTATGAAGAATTTTTAGAGACAGGCGATGATAATTTTAACTGGTCTTTTCCTGAAGATGAGTGGCAGGCAATTTCACTTAGTTATACGTCAGGTACAACAGGAAAGCCAAAAGGTGTTGTCTATCATCATAGAGGTTCATACCTTATGTCAACGGGTAGCGTCACAGCTTGGAATATGACAAATAAACTTACTTTTCTTGCTACTGTACCTATGTTTCATTGTAATGGTTGGGGGTATCCTTGGACCGCTGCGTTAATTCATGCCAAGGTTGTATGCTGTCGATATATTATTGCCAAAGATATTTATCATTTAATTGATAAACATAAAGTAACTCATTTTGGTGGTGCACCAATCGTATTAAATTTGATTGCAAATGCTGAAGATAAAGACAAGAAAGAAATAAAACATAAAATTAATGTCCTAACAGCGGGAGCGCCTCCAACAAGCGCAATTTTAGAAAAGATGGATAACTTGGGATTTGAAGTAATGCATGTTTATGGACTAACTGAAACATATGGGCATGTATTGCAATGTGCATGGAATGAAGAATGGAATAATCTACCAAATAGTGAAAAAGCAGATTTGAATGCAAGACAAGGAGTACGATATCCAAATCTTGAGGAAGCTATGGTTGCAGATCCTGAGACTTATGTACCAGTTCCAAGAGATGGAAAAACAATGGGTGAGATTTTAATGCGTGGAAATGTTGTAATGAAGGGATACTATAAAAATAAAGAGGCAACTGAGTCTTCAATGAGAAATGGCTGGTTTCACTCAGGTGATCTAGCAGTTGTATATCCTGATGGATATATTCAAATTAAAGATCGCTCCAAAGATATTATTATTTCTGGAGGAGAAAATATTTCTTCAGTTGAAGTTGAAAACGTAGTCGCTAAACATGATGCTGTTTCTTTAGTTGCTGTAGTTGCTAAGCCTGACGAGAAATGGGGAGAAACACCTTGTGCATTTGTTGAGTTGGCGCCTGGAAAAAATGCAACTGAGGAAGAAATTATCCAATTCTGTAAAGAAAATATGGCTGGATTTAAAAGACCAAAAAATGTAGTCTTTGGTGAATTACCAAAAACTTCAACTGGCAAGATACAAAAGTTTGAATTACGAATGAAAGCAAAGGAGTTATAAATGGATCCAAAAACTTATAAATTTGATACCCTAAGTTTACATGCAGGTTATCAGCCTGAAAAGAATGCAGGATCAAGACAAGTGCCGATTTATCAAACAACATCTTATCTTTTTGATGATGTAGATCACGCAGCAGCATTATTTAATTTAGAGCGAGGTGGACATATATATAGTAGAATATCAAATCCCACTGTAGCTGTTCTTGAAGAAAGAGTTGCTGCACTCGAAGGAGGAACAGCTGCAATTGCAACATCATCAGGAATGAGTGCAATTTTTTTAGCTGTTATGACGTTATGTGAAGCAGGTGATCACTTGGTAGTATCATCTCAACTTTATGGTGGAACAGTTAATTTATTTAGATTAACATTACCTAAATTTGGCATTAATTGTACTTTTGTAAAACCAAGAGACACTGAGGGTTTTAAAAATGCAATTCAAGAAAATACGAAAGCAATTTTTGGAGAACTTGTTGGCAATCCTGGCAATGAGTTAATGAATATGCCCGAAATAGCAAAAATTGCACATGATGCAGGCATTCCTCTAATGGTTGATAGCACCTATCAAACCCCCTATCTTTGTAAACCTTTTGAACATGGGGCTGATATAGTTATTCATTCTTTAACTAAATGGATGGCAGGTCATGGCTCATCAATGGCAGGCATAATTGTTGAAGGTGGCAAATTTAATTGGATGCAAAATGATAAGTTTCCTTCCTTAACAAAAGAATATGAAGGATATCATGGTTTGTCTTTCGCTGAAGAATTTGGTCCTGTTGCCTTTACAATGAAAGCTCGAGCAGAAGGAATGAGAGATTTTGGACCGTGTTTGAGTCCACAAAATGCTTGGAATGTAATGCAAGGAATAGAGACACTATCTGTAAGAATGGAAAAACATTGCTCAAATGCAGAAAAGATGGTTGAGTTTTTATTAAACCATGAGAGTGTAGCTTGGGTGTCTCATGCGAGTGTACCAGATCATCCTGACCATGAATTAGCAAAAAAACTTTTACCTAATGGTGCAGGCTCAATGATTGCATTTGGTATAAAAGGAGGAAAAGAGGCTGGAGAAGCATTTATCAATAACGTTAAACTTGCTTCACATCTTGCTAATGTTGGGGATACAAGAACATTAGTGATTCATCCGGCATCAGCTACTCACTCCCAAATGGATGAGGCTACTCTAAAATTTGCTGGCCTTTCTCATGACATGATAAGACTTTCAGTAGGAATTGAGGACATAGAAGATATTAAAAATGATTTTGAAAATGGTTTTAAAGCTGCTCAAAAACCAAAGCTTGTAGCTAATAAATGAAATTTAAAGTTAATAACGAAGAAGTTTTTGCTTCTACGGGAGGAAGACCTTTTGACAAAAACAAACCTCTAATTATTTTCATACATGGCAGTGGTCTTACTCATATGTGTTGGGTTCTACAAACCAGATATTTTGCGTTTCACGGTTACAGTGTTTTAGCATTGGATTTGCCTGGTCACGGACTTTCCACTGGTGAGAGTTTAACATCTATTGAGGATATGGCAGATTGGATTAGTGATGTAATTGATGCCGTTGGATTTAAAGAAGCATCACTAGTTGGCCATTCTCAAGGATGTTTAGTAGCAGTAGAATGTACATCTAGATATCCAGAAAAGGTTAAAACTCTAACTTTAATGGGTGGTGCTGGAGCAATTCCAATGAATCCAGAATTGTTATCTCTTGCAGAAAATAGTGATCCTAAGGCAGTTGATTTAATGATGGATTTTGCTCATGGACCATCTGGGCATTTTGGTGGTCATCCTGTACCTGGATTATATCATTTAAACACAGGCTCGCAACTTGTTCAAAGTAAAGAAATTAAAGATACTTTAGGTGTTGATTTTAGGGCATGTCAAAATTACACAAATGGTTTTGATGCAGCAAAAAAATTAAATTTACCAACTCTATCTATTTTGGCTGACAAGGACAGGATGTGCAGATTAAAAGATGGGCAAAAATTAGCTGACTTAATTAAGGGTAGTGAGGTACACGTAATAGAAAATTGTGGTCATATGATGTTACTAGAAGAAGCTGATAAAACCTTATCAATCCTAAAGAAATTTATTCTTAAAAATTATCCAGCAACTTAAATTAAGTTAATTATTTTCAGGTCTAGTAAGTTCTTCTAACTTTCGCATCTCTTCTTCTTGCTTGAGACGCTCTTGCTCTTCACGTTTTTTTTTACGTTCTTCAGCTTTCATTTTAAGTTTAAGTTCTTTTTGCATTTTGCGGTCTCCCGCTTTTGATTTATGATTAAAATGAATACCCATGACAACCTCTAAGGCTCTTATACTAAAAAAATATATTTTTTTCTAGTAGCTAAATTTGGCTTAATTCCTTGAAAGCCAGATAATAATTACAAAAACTAGAACTGCAATTGCTTGAAATAACACGCGTAGACGCATCAATTTATTGCTATGATTTTTATTAAGTTTTCCATTCACGGCCATAGCAATAACTCCAACAATTACTGCCCCAAGTGCACCTGCCATAAATACGACTAATACAATTTGTAATACATCCATATCCTCCATATAGTGCAAATATTCTCTTGAACGAACCATGAATTGTCGCATATATTAAGACATGACTGAAATTCTAAATGGACCCTCAATTTCCAAGCATGATAATCCAAAAAAATTAGTTTTTATGCTGCATGGCTACGGAGATAATGCTGCAAATTTCATGCATCTTGCTCATCCAATTGATCAAGATGATTGGATGGCTCAGTATATAGCACTAAACGGACCTGGTTTTATTCCAGGCAATTTCATGGGGTATCAATGGTTTGATTTGTATCCTAACGGTATTTATATTGCTGATGCTGGCCCAAGGGAATTTCAACAAATTCAAAAAGAAATAGATGAAGTGGTGACTAGAATTATTTACACCATGAAACAATACTGTGACTCCTTGGATTTAACATTGGCTGATTGTATATTGATGGGATTCTCACAAGGTGGAATGATGACATTTGAAGTTGGAAATCAATTAAAAGAAAAATTAGGAGGTTTGGTAATTTTATCTGGTCGTGTAATGAAAGAGGATCCAATTAAAAATTCTATTTTAAAAGAAACGCCAATTCTTATATTACATGGTGAACAAGACGAAGTGATTCCTATAAAAAGCTTTTATAAATCTGTAAAATACTTAAGTGCCAACAAATGCAATCTTGAGTCACATGCATTGCCCGCTGATGCACATAATATTTCTCCAGAGGCAATAACTTTATTACAAAATTTTTTAAAAAAAATACTATGATACATTCGAATCTTCATATTATAATAATTTTATAATATGACTTGGGTGAGTATAATAAAATGAGTGCTTTTGGAAATCCAGCACTAGTTTTGAATGCAGATTTTCGACCTCTCTCCTATTACCCGCTTTCTCTATGTTCATGGCAAGATGCCGTGAAATCTGTATTTTTAAATCGTGTATCTGTAATTGAGCGATATGAACAATCAGTCAGCTCTCCTACCATCTCTTTTAAATTGCCAAGTGTGATAGCATTAAAAGATTATGTGATGCCCCAACGCAAACCTGCTTTTACAAGATTTAATGTTTTCCTTCGTGATAATTTTACCTGCCAGTATTGTGCAAAAAAATTTCCTGCGAATGATCTTACTTTTGATCACTTAGTACCAAGATGCTTGCATGGAAAAACAACTTGGCAAAATGTAGTATCAGCTTGCACAACTTGTAACTTAAAAAAGGGTCGTAAATTATTACAGAATACTGATATGAAATTATTAAAAAAACCTATTCAACCAAACTCCATACAATTGCAAAATAATGGACGTAATTTTCCACCAAACTATTTGCACGATAGTTGGCGAGATTATTTATATTGGGATACTGAACTCGAGAATTAGATTTTTTTTGAAATTGCAATAGCAGCTTTACAACCAATCTCAATTACTTTGGTCATAACTTTATAACCAGGTGCATTCTCTGCGTCATGTTCCAGTCCGATATCATGATGCTCTAGTTCATCTTTTTCAAATTTGGCTATCGTCTTCTTCAATTCTTTTTCATCATCTTCTAATAAGTTTTGTTGTTCTCTATAATGTTCCCCAATAACTTTTTCGACAGCAACAGTACAAGCCATTGCTGCTTTTTCACCCATTAAAGCAGTGCCAGCACCAAGTGCAAAGCCAGCTATATTCCATACAGGCAATAAGGCAGTAGGTCGAACACGTTTTTCAATAAGCAGTTCATTAAATTTTTCAATATGTTCTTGTTCCTGATCAGCCATGTGTTGAATTGTTTTTCCTATTTTAGAGTCTTTGCCAAATACTGCTATTTGGCCATCATAAATTCGTGTTGCTCCATATTCACCTGCATGATCAACCCTAATTATTTCATCTAAAATTGTTTTATCTGTCGTCGATTTAGATTCTTTAGCAATCTTCTTTTTTACAATTGATTTTTTTTTAGTTTTTTTCTTTTTTAATGCCATTGTTCCAAAGATATATTGCATTAATTATAAAAATCAAAAATAATAATAAACTATTTATTGTCGCGGCAGACAGTCCAAACATACTCCAAATAATATCTTCACAATTTACTACAGCTTTAGACATAATTTGATCTTTTAAACTTGATGCATTGTTTGTTAATTCTAAACCTCCTGAACAACCAGAAGGACCAGGGAGAATTTTATTTTCTATCCCGACATGCCACAGGGAGTAAAAAAGTCCGTATATAATTGATATTTGCACAACAATAAAAAACCAAATATTTTTTTGCCAGCGAAATACTAAAAATAATAAAAAAAGTACTATAATTGCATAATAAGGCTCTCTCTGCTTAAGACACATTTTACAGGGCTCAAGAAAAAAATAATATTCAGCAATTAATGCTGATCCTATAGCAGCGATGCTCAATAAACCTAAAACATAAAACCAATATTTTTTTAACATTAAAATAATTTAATTAACATAAAACTACCAAGGAGAAGAATAAAAAACAAAACTGCTAAAATGTTAAAATATTTATCAATTAAAATTTTTATTTTTTCTCCAAAAATAAAAAGAAGACTAGCTAGTAAATAAAATCTTAAACCTCTTGCTACAAAGGCCGTAAGTATGAAAAGAAAAATATTTAAGCTAAATACACCACTTGCAATTGTTATAAACTTAAAAGGAAATGGTGTAAAACCTGCGCCCAAAACAATAAGGATGCCATATTCTTTGTAATAATTTTCAAAACTATTGAATGAATTTGATAAATGATAAAATTCTACAATTAAAATGCCAATACTATTAAATAAAAAGAAACCTATTGCATAGCCTGCAATCCCTCCGAGGACGGAAGACAAAGTGCATATTAGAGCATATGTCCAAGCTTTAGTTCTCTTAGCAATAATCATTGGGATTAGTAAAACATCTGGAGGAATAGGGAAAAATGAACTCTCAGAAAAAGATACTATACTTAATATCCATGAAGAATATTTGTGCTCAGCTTTTTTTAAAGTCCAATTATATAGAGATCTTAATAAGTTCATTTATTTGGTAGGAGTAGAGGGAATCGAACCCACACCACCGAAGTGACCGGATTTTGAATCCGGCGCGTCTACCAGTTCCGCCATACTCCCATAATGTTTTCATTTCTTTTACTTGGTTTTTAAATATTATCACTATTTTATTAATATGAGATTAATTGTTTTAATAATAATTTTAATGAATTTTGTATCTTTAGGTGCTTTAACTGAAGAGATAAGAGTGCCATTTAACAAAGAAAGTGCAAAATATTGGGGATACATTAGTGATAGAACAATGGGAGGTATCTCAAATGGGCAGGCCTTTCTTGATGAAGATAAAAATAATATTTTCGCTAGACTTACAGGTAATGTAAGCACTGAAAATAATGGTGGATTTATCCAGTTACGTTCTACATTGTCGTTTCTAAATATTAATAATCTTGAAAAAGAGCTAAGAGGTGTTCGTCTCAATACTAAAGGGAATGGCGAAACTTACCACATATTTATTCGCACAAGTAAAACAAGATCTTACAGTGATTTTTACTATGCTACTTTCATTGCAAATGAGGAATGGAAAGTAGTAGATTTACCCTTTAATGAATTTAAGCATAGATTTTCTAATAGTGTTCTTGATGGAAATGACATTCAAACATTTGGTATTGTGGCTTACGGAAGAGACTTTTATTCTGATGTCTCTGTGTCAGAAATTATTTTTTATTTTTAATTTAAAAAAACCTCTCTCTGATTTTTAATCAAAGAGAGGTATAAGTTTTAAGAGAACACAAAATAAAGTATTACAATAACAACTACTGCTGCTACAATCCAAGTCCATTTATTATTCATAGTTCCTCCTTAGATACAGCTTCTAATATTAGATAATTTTTTATAATAAGTTAGTTTTTTCTTATTTTAGTTGAAAAACTCTTAATTTTTTGGTTCTCTTCTTTTTGATTAATTCTAATTTTTATGTGATTTATAAATGGTTAAAAAAATACTCACATTGATAGCAGGTGCAGATCAAGCTGGATTAGCTGCAAGTGGGTACTTAATTAATCATATTATAGGACATCTAATTTTGGAGAGAAATAAAACATAAATAATTCATTATAAATCATGAAAACAATTTTTTCTGAAAAACATATACAGCAAAACTCCAAAACAGAACTTGCAGGGGGACAGCTTATACAACCTTATGAACGTCCAGAAAGGATGGAGTATATTTTACATGAAATAAATTCAAGAAATTTAGGTGAAGTTTTAAAACCGCAAGAAAAAGATTTAAAAATAGTAAAAAAAGTTCATGACTCAAACTATGTTGAATTTTTAGAACAGGCTTGGATAGAATGGAAAAATGAAGGATATCAAGGGGAGGCGATTCCAACGGTATGGCCTAGCAGATCTATGAATTCTAAGCAAATCCCAAATCATATAGAAGGCAAACTCGGTTATTATTGTTTGGCAAATGAAACATCTATAAGTCAAGGGTCAATAGATGGTGCTTATGAAGCTGTGAAAGTAGTTTTAACAGCTACTGATATGCTAAAGGATGAAAAAAGTTTATTTGCATTGTGTCGTCCACCCGGTCATCATGCTTCTAAAGATCAATATGGTGGTTATTGTTTTTTCAACAACATTGCAATTGCTGCGGAAAGGTTAATTGAAAAAGGTGCAAACAAAATATTTATTTTAGATATTGATTTTCATCATGGAAATGGAACCCAGGCAATATTTTATAACCGATCAGATGTTTTCTTTGCTTCAATTCATGGAGATCCAAAGGAGGCATTTCCTCATTTTCTTGGGTATACTGATGAGCAAGGTACTGGGAGAGGTGAAGGTTATAATATTAACTATCCGATGGAGTATGGAACACCTTATATTGAATGGACAAAAGCTCTTGATGATGCCATTCAAAAAATTAAATCTTTTCAACCTGACGCATTGTTAATTTCTTTGGGCGTTGATACATATGAAAAAGATCCTATTAGTTTCTTTAAGTTAAAGAGTGATGATTTTTTTGATATTGGAAAAAAAATAGCTTCATGCGATTTGCCAACTTTATTTGTGATGGAGGGCGGATACGCAATTAAGGAAATAGGTATTAATACGGTTAATGTATTAAAAGGTTTTGAGGGTTTTTCAGCTTAAGATTTTATAATCTATATAATTATTGATCTAATAAATTATCTAATATTTAATCAAATTATTATAGCGGATTTAAGTATTAAATTATTTCCAACCACTTATGGATTTAACTTCTAAAAATTCCTCGATTCCCCATTTACCACCTTCTCGGCCATTGCCTGATTGTTTGTAACCACCAAAAGGAGAACCATCAGCAAAACCAACCCCGTTAATTTCAACCATACCGGAGCGTAATTGTCTAGCTACCCGTTGTGCTTTATTGGTATCTTTCGTTTGTATGTAGTTTGTCAAACCATAAGCAGTGTCATTAGAAATTTTTATTGCCTCTTCTTCAGTTGAAAAAGGGATTATGGATACAACAGGACCAAATATTTCTTCTTTAGCTATTGTCATCTCATTATTGACATCCGCAAATACTGTTGGTTTTACAAAGTAACCCTTATTTAAATGAGCTGGTCTGTCCGGTCCACCAGCAACAAGTTTTGCACCCTCTTTAATACCTTCATGAATTAGATTTTGAATTTTATCATATTGCACTTTTGATACGACAGGCCCAATATGTCGACCTTCTTTATTTGCAATATCTACATCTGTTTTTTCTGCAACCTCAATTGCTTCTTTCACTGCTCTCTCATAAATTGATTTTTCAACAAGAAGACGTGTTGGGGCATTGCAACTTTGACCAGAATTATTAAAGACTCTTCTAACTCCTCTTCTTACAGCTTTTTCATCAGCATCTGCAAAAACGATATTTGCCCCTTTACCTCCAAGCTCTAAGGATACTCTCTTTATAGTATCAGCAGCATTTTTAGTGATTAATTTTCCAGCGCGTGTTGAACCTGTAAAGGACACCATATCAATATCAGGATGGCTTGATAATTGTGTTCCTACACCAGGCCCATCACCGTTGATTAGATTAAAGACTCCCTTGGGAAAGCCAGCCTCATGAATCATTTCAGCAAATAACATTGCAGATAAAGGCGCTATTTCAGATGGTTTCAGTATCATCGTGCAACCTGCTGCAAGTGCTGGCAATACTTTTAGAGCAATTTGATTAATTGGCCAGTTCCACGGTGTAATTAGTGCACAGACACCAATCGGTTCATAAGAAATATAATTTCCTTTTTCCTCATCCAAATAATTTTCAAATTCAAAATTTTGAAATTGATTAATGAAAGTTTTTATATGATCCTCTCCAGATTGACTTTGCTCATTTATAGACCAATCTTTTGGCGCACCCATTTCAAGAGAAATTGCTTGAGCCATATCTGATGATCTTTTTTGATAAATATTTAATAAATTATTTAGTAGCTCAAGTTTTTTTTCTTTTGATATATTCCACCAAGCTGAAAATGATTTTTTTGCAGCCTCTACTGCAAGATTTGTATCACTCTCTGACCCAAGAGAAATTATTGCACAAACTTCTTCAGTGGAAGGATCTATAACTTCAAAGTTATTTGGTGTTGAGGGTTGCACCCATTGCCCATCAATATAAAAATTTTTTTTCTCTTCGATCATAATTTTTAAATATGTTATCTTAATTGTGTTGTGATTTAAATTCTAATCTTCTTTTGTGAAGTATTGGTTCTGTATAACCTGACGGTTGATTAATTCCATCAAAAACAAGTTCTTTTGCCGCTTTAAAAGCGATTGAATTTTCATTATCACTCATAGGAATATATTTTTCATCATTTCTGTTTTGTTCATCAACAACTTTTGCCATTTTATCAAAGGCTTTTAATACTTGATCTTTTGATACCATGCCATTTTCTATCCAATTAGCAAGTGCTTGCGATGAAATTCTGCAAGTTGCCCTATCCTCCATCAGGCCAATATTATTAATATCAGGAACTTTTGAACAACCGATGCCTTGATCAATCCACCTGACAACATATCCTAAAATACCCTGCGCATTGTTTTCAATTTCTCTAGTGATATCAGTTTCAGATAGATTTTCTCCCTTCAGTAAAGGTAAGGTTAATAAATCATCAAGCGTGCCAGATGAATCAGAACTTAGAATTTTTTCTTGAACATTTTTTACATCCACTTCATGATAGTGTAGCGCATGAAGAGTTGCTGCAGTTGGGCTTGGGACCCATGCACAATTAGCTCCAGATTTTGGGTGACTAATTTTCTGCTTCATCATTTCTGCCATTAGATCTGGCATTGCCCACATTCCTTTACCAATTTGCGCCTTACCTTTTAATCCACATTCTAAACCAATACTGACATTTCTTTTTTCATAGGAAGAAATCCAAGGAGCATTTTTCATATCATTCTTTTTCATAAAAGAGCCCGCTTGCATGCCTGTATGGATTTCATCTCCAGTTCTATCCAAAAATCCTGTGTTAATAAAAGCAACTCTTGATTGTGCTGCCCTGATACACTCTTTTAGATTTATGCTTGTGCGTCTTTCTTCATCCATTATTCCTATTTTAATTGTGCTATTTGGCAACTCTAACAAATCTTCAATGTGTGAGAAAAGATCATCAGTAAATTTCACTTCCTCTGGTCCATGCATTTTTGGTTTAACTATATAAATAGAGTTGTATGCAGAATTTTTGTTTTCTTTTTTTATAAAATCATAAGTTGCAATCAGTGTTGTTATAACAGCATCCATAATGCCCTCACCAATTTCTTTATCATCTTTATTTAGAATAGCAGGTGTAGTCATTAAATGACCAACATTTCTTATAAGCATTAGCGATCGCCCTTTTAAAATTTTCTTTTTTTGATCTATTCCAGTAAAGCTTAAATCTTTATTTAGAACTCTTTTAATATTTTTATTATTTTTTAAAAAATTACTCTCTAAACTACCTTTAATAAGACCAAGCCAATTTTGATATGCTAAAATTTTATCATCAGCATCAACCGTTGCAACACTATCCTCACAATCAAGGATAGTGGAGACAGCTGACTCCATTAATATATCGGATATGTTCGCAATATCATTTTTGCCAATGACATCATTTTTATTAATTACAATTCTGCAACGAAGATTATTTTTTGATAAAATTAATTCAGTTAACTCTCCGTCTTCAGATGTTTTCCATCCCAAAAGTTGGTCAGTATTCACAAAATCAATATTGTCGATTTTGGAGTTACTTAATACGACCTTATTATTTTTAATGTGTATGTTATTAACATCAATCCATTTACTTTCTTGAAGTGGAGCAAATTTATCTAAATGTGATTTTGCAAATTTTACTACTTTGTCACCTCTTTCTTTGTCATAGCCCCCTCCTTTAGGCGCTTCTCCTATTGCATCTGTTCCATAAAGTGCATCATATAAACTTCCCCATCTTGCATTAACTGCATTAATAGCAAATCTTGCATTTGTAATTGGAACAACTAGCTGTGGACCGCAAATTGTTGATATTTCCTCATCAATATTAGAGGTAGAAATTTTGAAGTTTGGCCCTTCTTTAACTATGTAATCTATATCTTTTAAAAAATTTTTATATTCCTCTATTTCAATATTTTTGGATTTATTTTCTTTGTGCCATTTATTAATTTTGTCTTGTAAGTTTTTTCTTTTTTCCAAAAGGGATATATTTTTTGGATAAAAAATATCGACAATATCTGAAAATCCATTCCAAAATTTGTTCTCATCAATCTTAATATCTTTTAAAACTTCTTGATTAATAAAATTGTATAGTTTTTCGTTAATTTTTAGATTTTTCTTTAGAATCATAAATTAAAAATCTGATACAGGAAAAAATTTAAAATAGAATAATTATTTATGATTACTTACTTTGATTGCGTATAAACTTTCCCATACTCTTTAATTTTCATTAGCATTGAATAAACTCCATTTCTTCTGCCAGGAGTTAATAAAGTATCTAGTTTTAAAGTGGATAATAAATCAAAATTTGAATTTGCGATTTCATCAGGTTTTCTATCTCCATAAATCTCACTAAGAATTGTTACCATTCCCTTTGAAATAAAGGCATCTGAGTCCGAATGAAAACACAATTTACCGTCCTTCAAATACGGAACAAGCCAGACTTGAGCCTGGCATCCATCAACTTTAAAACTTTCTTGCCTAAATTCTTCAGGAAATGGTTTTGCGTTTTTTGCCTGATCAAGTAGGTATTTGTATTTATCCATATCATCATCGAATAATTCTAAATTTTCTTTGTAATATTTTATTTTTTCTTCAACAGATGTCATGACATAAACTTTCTAAGTTCAACCGCAGTCTCTTCTGGAAAAACATCCATAATAAATACCCCTGCCATCGATTCCGAGCCAGCCAATACTTTTGGTTTATCACCATGCCTCAAGGGAGGGTAAAATTCCATATGAAAATGAAAGTTATTATCATCAAGACTAGGAGCTGCATGTAATCCCATTATATAAGGACACCTTCTGCCTAAGAAGTTATCATATCCCTTAACCACTTTTTGAAGAGCAATAGCGAATGAATTGTATTCTTGATCTGTAAACTGCCAAGGTCCTGCAACTTTTCTTTTTGGTATTATCCATACCTCATATGCGTATCTAGCAAAAGGAGGTATAGTTGCGATGACATAATCGTCTTGATAAACATAATATGTTGTTTCTAAATTTTTCATTAATTTTTGAATAAAATTTTCTTTATTAAATACTTCAATTTCTTTTTGTATTACTGGGGGGATGAAAGGATAAGCATATATTTGTCCATGAGGATGATGTAAGGTAACACCACATTCTACCCCTCTATTTTCAAAAGGCATTACGTACTTGATGTCCTCTCTTTTTAGTAATTCCAAATAGCGGTCTGACCATGTGTTAAAAAGAAGTTCAATTTTGCTAATTGGCATTTGTGCTATCGTGTCTGAGTGATTAGAAGAATATACTACTACTTCACATTCTCCATCGGAGGGCTTTACCCTTAACCCATCAATAGATATTTTTTCATTATTAGTCTTAAAACTTGACCATCTGTTTGGAAAAATTGCAATCTCAAAATTCTTAAATGGAACTTCGGTTGGAAAGTTTAATTCAGCTCCTGGACATAAAGGACAATATTCTTCAGGTGGAAAAGCAGTCCTTACTTTTCTTGTGCCAGAATAGGTTACCCATTCCTGCCTAAAAGGATTCCATCGCATATGAGGAGTAGGTGAGTCAGTTATGTCAAGTTCTTTGGCAGCATCTTCAGTATGTTCATTATATCCATATAGAAGTAATTGTTTTTTATCATTTCTCTTAAACTGTCTTTTAAAAATTTTTTTCATAAATTTTTTTTTCCCAATTGATGGATGACTCAATAATATTTCTTAAATTATCATGTTTTGGTTTCCAATTTATATATTTAGCTATTTTATTAACATTAGAAACTAGTTTTTCAGCATCACCTGGTCTTCTTTTTGAATATTCAAAGGTAATTTTGTTGTCAGTAATATTATTTGCTTCATTGATTACATCAAGAACAGAATAGCCTTTACCATATCCACAATTAAAAATTTGAGTTTGTTTAGTCTTTGTTAAAAAATTTGCAGTTTCAACATGTATATCTGCCAAATCACTCACATGGATATAATCTCGAACTGCTGTTCCGTCTTCTGTTGCATAATCATTTCCATAAATTAAAATTTTTTCTCTTTTTCCAGTTGCAACTTCACTTATAATTTTAATTAAATGTGTAGCCTCATTGCTTATTAATCCTGTTCTTAATTTATGATCCGCTCCTGCTACATTAAAATACCTCAAAATGATTGAATTAATTTTCTCTTTATTGGCCAAAAGAAAATTTTCTGTTCTGAGTTTAGATTCACCATATGGATTTAGTGGTTTCTTAAATTGATTTTCGGATATTGGTTCACTGGTTGGAGGATTTCCATAGATAGCCGCAGTTGAAGAAAAGATAATATTGTTAAGTTTGTTTTCTATGCATGTTTCAAACAAAGAGATTGCGTTAGCTGTATTATTTTCAAAATATTTTTCAGGATTACTAACAGACTCTTCTACTTTTATGAAACCAGCAAAATGCATTAGAATATCAAATTTAGAAGATCGAATTATTTCAGCAATTTTTTCTTTATTATTTATATTACAATTATAAAAAACTAGGTCTTTAGGTAAAATTTCTTTGTGTCCAGTAATTAAATTATCAATTACGGTAACGTTATGTCCTTTATCGAGCAAAGATAATACAACATGACTACCTATGTAACCTGCTCCACCAGTTAGTAAAATGTTCATCAAATTTTAACAATCTATTAATTATTACAAAATATATAGTATAATTTTTTTTAAAGAGTTAGGAAATTATATAGAATGTTAGAACATAGAAATTTTATTGACACTCATATCCATTTTTGGGATTTAAGGAATGAATATCCATGGATTGAAAATAATTCCAACAATGATTTAAAGCAAAACTATCTGATTGAAGATTTTATTGATGATGTAAAAAAACTTCCTCTTAAAAAGATTGTTCATGTTCAGGCTGAAATCAGTAAAAAAAATAAATTAAAAGAAACTAAATGGTTGCAAAAAATATCAGATTCACATCCTTTGAAATTTCCAAATGCTATTATCGGTTTTGTTGATCTAAAAGACTCAGATGCTGAAAAAGACCTAGAAGAACATATGAATTTTCAAAATTTTAGAGGTATTCGTCAAATTTTAAAAAATAAAGAGCATGATAATGATTTGATGCTCAATAATATTTGGTTAGAGAATTTTAAACTAATTAATAAGTTTAATTTAAGCTTTGATTTACTAATTTATTATTCGCAGTACAAATTAGCTATAGATTTGATAAATAAATTTCCAAATGTCCAGTTTGTGATTAATCATTGTCTGTGGCCTGAGGATTCAATTGGTGATTTTGAAGGATGGACAACTGCAATCAAAGAAATAAGCGGACTAGATAATGTTGCTTTAAAGATTTCAGGATTTGGAGAATGGAAAATTGACTGGAATACTAACTTTATAAGTAATTATATCAACATTGCTCTTGACGCTTTTGGCACTAAGAGATGCATGTTTGCTAGTAATTTTCCTGTAGATAAATTCATTTCGCATTCCTCGTATGAATCTTTTTGGTCTGCTTATTTTAAGATAACTTCTCATTTAAGTAATGATGAAGCTAATGATGTATTTATGAAAAATGCTGAACACTATTATAAAATATAATTTTTTTTGTTTTTACCTAAATATGTTAATTAATATTATTTCTTTAATAATGTATATAAGTATAATATTAAATTTTTAGGAACTTTTCATGCGATTAAATAATAAAAAAATTTTAGTCACTGCAGCAGCACAAGGTATTGGTAAAGCAACAGCTATCGCATTTGCAAATGAAGGTGCTTCAGTTATTGCAACTGATATTAACTACGAAATTTTAGAAAATATTCGCAAAGAAAATGACACCATAACAACTAAAAAATTAGACTGTACGAACAAAGAAGAGGTTGAAAAATTTTGTAGTTCAATCGATGATATTGACATTCTTTTTCATGCTGTAGGATTTGTGCATCATGGAACTATTCAAGATTGTGATTCAGATGAATTTTATCGATCTATAAACGTTAACGTTTATTCAGCTTATTTGATCTCTTATAATATACTCCCCAAAATGTTAAAAAAACAAAAAGGTAATATCATTATTGTTTCATCTGCTGCTTCCAATGTTAAAGGGGCACCAAACAGATTTATTTATGGCACAACAAAAGCAGCATTGAATGGATTTGTTAAAGCTATGGCTGCTGATTATGTTAGCAAAGGAATAAGGTGTAACGCCATTTTACCAGGTACGGTTGAAACACCTTCCTGGGAAGGTAGAGTGCAAATGGCGGATGATCCTGTACAAGCAAGAAAAGATTTTATTGCTAGACAAGCTATGGGGAGATTAGCTCAACCAAATGAAATAGCATCACTTGCAGTTTATTTAGCTAGCGATGAGTCAGATTTTGTCACAGGAACTTTAAACTTAATTGATGGGGGATGGACTTTGTAATGAAAACTTTAAGATATAGAATTGGAAATTCAGTTAAACCAGGAATCTTAGACTCTAATGGAGGCATTCGTGATGCATCAAGCTTAGTTTCAGATTGGGATGCAGACAATGTTACAGTAGCTAAACTTAATGAGATAAGTAATTATGATGTTTTATCCTTACCTTTGGTCGATAGACATGATGGAATAGCTCCATGTGTTTGTAAAAAAAGTGTTGGCAAATTTATATGTATAGGTTTGAACTATTCTGATCATGCCGCAGAAACTGGAATGGAAGTCCCACCTGAACCTATCATATTTTTTAAAGCCACTAGCGCTATCATTGGCCCTAATGATAATGTGATAATTCCTAAAAATTCTAAAAAGTCAGATTGGGAAGTCGAGTTAGGAGTTATTATAGGTAAAGAGGCAAAATATATTTCAG
>VMBT01000372.1_pt1 | contig 29656 bp, 47 predicted proteins | sample 4404301 | NCBI WGS metagenome assembly VMBT01 (sample SAMN12238535, study PRJNA552566) | marine metagenome | isolation source: Coastal seawater | place: USA: coastal Georgia, Sapelo Island | collected 2008-08/2009-08
AACCCTATATCTATTGACTATTTACCAATAACCCAATGTTTATAAGGTTTTGTGTCATGTGTTTGGCAGCGAAAAAACTCTTGTTCTATATATATTAAGAGGTAAAACCTAAACTTTTTTTGATAAACTCAACAATATCTACCACATCTTTAGAGTTTGATGTCGATTGTGCCATTTCTTCCCACTCATAGAAGTCTTCTGCATCAACTTTAAACTTATATCTACCTATTGATATTGAAACTTCGGTTTCTTCGGTGTCTAATTGCGTCATTGTGTCCTCTACATCAAAGGTATCACGCTCTATATCGGCTAAAATGGTCTCAACATCATCTAAATCGTAACCTGTTCCGTCCAAATTGCCTGTATCTTCTAATATTTCTGTCAAACTATCCATTAAATCCATTGGTTTCCAACCACCAAGCTCAGTTAATCGGTTGTCTGCTATCAAATATGCTTGTGCCTCGCTGACATTATCAATAGAAACCCCATAAAGAACAGGGACATACCAATATTCTATGGTTTCATCGCCTGTATCTTTCTCAACTTGTATTCTATCAGGTGCTTTTTCCCCATTATCCCTCAACATTTGTAAGGTTTGTAGTCGTCCATGCCCTGCAAGTAGCTTTCCTGTGCTTTCGTTCATAATAATAGGATTAGTAAAACCAAATCGTTTCATACTTTGATACAAAACCCCTAAATCATGGTCTTTTGGATTATTGTCGGCTGATACTATGTCGTCTAAATTTTCATATTTTATTTCAAGCATAAATTTCCTCTATGTCAAACCTAATCGGTCTGTCAATAAATGCGTTATTACTAAAGTATCTTACCACATCCATTGATAAATGTCCCATATCTATGTCTCTACAAATTATATTGTATGCTTTATTACTAGCACTATTAAAAACTTTTTCGTGTCTAATCATTTCGTCAATAAAACGCAATGTTAAATCAGTACCTTTTGAGTGTTTGTTTAGATTACTCTTTACATTAAAAAACTTAGCTCTTTCTTTTAATAGATGACACTCATGGTCAAAGCTTAAAGTTCCTGCGTATTGAGGTGTTTGACTGAATATGTCCCAAGTATCTTTCTTAAATGTAGCCCAATTAAACATATCCTTTTCTACCATTTGTTCAACTATTTCTTTATTTACCATGTCTAAGTTTCCATAATTAATCATCAAATACCTTAAAAACTCAAGCATATCAAGGTTTCGTGCTGAGTTACTCTGACACTTCTGAATAACATTTGTAAAACCTGTATATGTATCTTCCCAACTTGTATGTATATTTTTTCTAAACTCATGACAATTATCTGCCCAAGTGCATACTTTTGGAGTATTAGAACTCCAATCGTTCCAATTTGTAATTAATTCTTGTTCAAATCTTTCTCGGTTGTAATTTGTATCTCCGTCAGTCATGTTTAGTAACTCATGATAAGTATCTAAAGATATAGAGTTATAAAGAGTATTGTCTGTAAGTTCTTGGTTAATAACTACTATCATTTCTTCCGGATAAGCCCAATCGTTAATTCCATTACCCTCGTCTTCGTCATACCACATAGTTCTGATATGCCACTTGTTAGGACTAATACTTTTTTCTGTATTATAATTTTGTCTCCAACAATAATGTTGGCTAACATTATGAGGTATTTTTGTGTAATCTCCTGTAAATTTTTCTAAATCTATTTTTTTATTATTTAATATATCTAATGGTCTTGATATTGTTTTGTTAAACTTTTTCCACACCGACTGACTAATGTGACAATCACACCAACCTATTCTTTCAATCTTATAAACATCTATATGCGAAGAAAAATATGGCTCATCTGATACATTTCCGTTATAATCCCTGTTAATCCAACGACATACAACTAAGTCATCAAAGCGAAGATTAACTAATGACTTAACTTCCACATAAACGCCCATAGCCCTCAACTCCTCTTGGAGTGAGGGACTATTTACAAATATACTATGGGCGTTAGTGTAATTCATACTACTCTATCTCACAATCACAATGGACACAACTACTATCATTTAATGTGCTTGGAGTATTTACTAACTCAACTGCCATTAATATTTTATTGTGTCTAACGCAATTTACTTGAAACAAGTCGTCATTGTTCATTCCGCATTCTATCCACACGTAATCTTGTGGAGACATACCGTCAGGAATTTCCATTAAGCAATCTTTACAATGCGCGAAAGCTTTAATGTCATCACTTACATTTACATCATTTGTCATTCTTCTTCTCCTCTCTCTGTCTCTAGTGTGTAATCTTTTAATATGAGACCGTTGGATAGCTTACCAACAGTTTTTGGCTTACGATAAACTGTCTTAGTATATTTACCAAACAACTTACCCTTACCATTGATACCGTAGTGAGCAAAGTGCCCTCTCCTAGTATGTTGTGCAATTTCTCTCATTTTCGGTGTTCTTTCTACACCATTACTATCAATAACTTTGATAGTAGGTCTAACAACAAGAGTTTTATATCTAATAGATTTTTGTTTATTATTAGATTTCTTGTTGTACTTTTTGAGTTTCTTTGTCCAACTAGGTCTTACATCTAAGTCAGCTACTTCAAGCAAGTCGTTGTCCATGTTCCACCATTGGAATACTTTCTCAACTGCGTGACTATAAAATGCTGATTGACTATCTAATTCTTTTTTCCTTATATCGTTATAAACAATTTTTCTAGTCATTGTTGGGCTACCATTCTCATCTAACCAAGCCAACACTTGATTTTCTAAGTACCAAGTTCCGTTAGTTACTGAGATGACGTCATACACTTGAACAAAAGAAAAGTCTGTCATATTGACTTCTCCACCAAACTTTTTGTTTAGCAATTCCTTTTCTTCTTCACGACCTTCTTCAAACAACTCATCAATACTCCAAAAGTTTTGTAAAGTATCTTTTACTTCATATCCAACTTTTGCGTCATCAACGTGTTGAAGGTGCATATAATCTACAAAGTCATCAATCTTATATGATTGACACAATATAACTGTTTGTCTGTCAATATCTTTTGCCCTTTGTTCTTCAGGACTATCGCCACCTGTCATATCTCTGTCAATTCTATCTAAGACTTCCTCATCAGATGAAAATATTTCTTTAAGTTGTGCTCTACGATTTTCTTTTTTCTGTGCTCTGTCATAGAAACGACCTAAAGCATTTTCAAATGTTTCTTGGTTTTCTAACTGTATAAACGAAACATTGTAAGGTGCAACTGCCCATAGACCAATAGAGCCGTCAGTAAAACATTTTAATATGTCCATTACTTCGTCTTCTTCGTCTTCAGCTTGTGCTTTAACCTCATCAATATTTAAGTTGTGTTCATGTATGTCTTCAGCATTAATATGAACAGGCAACCCTTTATTGATTTCAATTAATTTCTTAATGCTATCTTTATACTGTTTCTGCCATGTGCTTTGAGTTGCTTTTAGTCTGTCAAGTTCTAATAACAATTCTCTGATAGGCTCTCTGCTTTCAGCAGGTAGTTCTCCAAGTTCTGTTAATTCATTAACACCTAGTTTCACTTCCCACTCAGCAAGTTTGCCATAAAGCTCAAACATTTGTCCGCGAATATGCGCTTGGTGTATCGTATTATCAAGAACATCTAAGATACTAATCTTATTAGTCATCCCACACGTCCTTAAACATTCTGTCAATACCTACATACCCACTTCTAACTTTGTCAGCAAGCCACTCGTATTGTTTTTCAGGTGTCATTGCATCAACGATATGAAACTCACTATCGCTAATCATGAAACTTTCTAAATCAACAACGTACATTATTCTTCCTCCAATATTGAAAAGAAACCAAGCTCATAATAATCATTATCATGCTTGATAAATCTATAATGCACAGGACAAGTTTCTAGCCAATTAAAGAAAGTATCTGCGTCAGTAACCATATCGTATCTTGTCTGATAAGCCATTAGCAGTCTTCCCCTCTGATTGTCATATCATTGACTGTGTCAGCATTTGGATAAACACTTACTTCATCAACAGGTATATTGACAAAGCTACACATTTCAGAACTACCATTAAAGTATTTTTTATTCAAATACTCCATAGCTTGTTCGTAATCGTTTGCAGTAATTGTTACTTCAAAGTCAATGCTGAATGTATATTTATTCATAATAATTCTCCTCGTTTTGACTAGCTCTGTATTCAATATCATCTTGATATTTGTCATGCTCATCAATACTTTCGTATGGGGACATATCATAAATGTGTGCAAACGCACGGTCATAAATCTTACGTGCAAATTTATAACCGATTGTTTGACTATCTAATTTTTCCATTGCGTTCAATGAAAATTGGTAAAGTGATTTAATCATTAGACACCAATACCTTTTCTAATTCAGCATTTACTTTGTCTTTATCGTCATCACTAATAAAATCCCACAACACATTGTTTGTCGCTAACAGTCTGTCATTTTGTGCAACTAAACTATTAATTAATCTTTTAGTTGTCATTGGTATCTGCCCAAACATTATTCTGCAATCTCCTTTTTAAAAGGCGATACTGCATACATTGTAGGTGTGTGACCTGTCATCTTAGCAGTTGAGTTGTCATTATCAGCTAAGCTAATAATCTTATCAACAATCTTAATAGCTTGTTCTTGTGAAACATCACTATCAAATCTAAAATCAACTACTAAAACGTTTTCGTCAATTCTATGACTATGGTCTACAAACTCATATACCATTATTCTTCTCCTACATAAATTAGTTCAGAAGATGTTTGAAAGTCTGTAAATGACCTCATGTTTGTAGTGTTTTGATAAGCAATTCCATACTTTTCATAAACATATTTTATTGCGTCAAAGGACACATGAGTGTCTACAGTTTCATCAATAAATGTCATATTTCCGTTTGTATCTTTGTAAGATATTTCTACGTAAGTTTTCCACATAACCTTATTCTTCCTCTCCCATTACGTCTTTCATATCTGACCAACCGTCTAGGAACATATTCATAAGTTCGTCACTTACAATACCTGTGTATTTTTCTGTTATGTGTTTGATACCAAACTCACTAACTTGTAATAAGTAACCTAATTCTTGCAATGCAACAAGACCTGTCATCATTAGTTTGAGTTCCTCGTCTTTATCCTCAACAAGCTCATCAATGACTTCTTGGTCTCTAAAACATGACATCAACATAGGAGGTACCCAACTATGTAAGGTTTCCTCATCGTCCATATCAATAGGTTGTGAGGTCTGCTCTTTAAAATAAATTTTACCTGTATCGTCTCTCCCGTATTCTTTCATACTGAAAAGTCCTTTACCTGTATCTTTCATTGTTATAAGAGTAATACCCTCAGACCTATCAATAGCTTGACTTGGTCTTTCATGTTTTAAGTTTTCTACATCCTCAACATTATCTTTATCTACTTTCGTAAAAAATACATCCGTTGCTAGTGACACAGTTTCTATATCAAAAAATGGTGCAATAGTTGTTCCCAACTTGTGCTTTAACATTTTATCTGCCGTGTCATCTTTAAATGCAGGTAAATGAACAATAGCTACAGGATGTTCGTACTTATCGTTGAACATCATGAACATAGGATTTACGTTATCAGACATTTGGTCTGAAAACTTTTTAAATCCTGTAAAGTATTCGCTAATTTGTTCTGTTGCGTTTTCTATCGTAATCATCTTGATAACCTTTCTGCGACATAGTCGCCACTATCTATTACGTTTTGTAATCCAATGTGACCATTCTCGCCCCAAAAATAAGCATTGACATTACTTGCGTCAATTTCTAATTCTTCTTTGCAATCGCAGTTAGTTGGAATAAGTGTATCAAAATCAATCTCAATAGTTTCTCTAGTGTATAGATTAGGAACTCCCTCAATCATATCTAGGTCTCTGAGTTTTCTATTTGATACTTTGTATAAGTCGCCAACTATAGATGTGTTGCCGTCTCTAGTAATACATGGGAACGCACCTAAGTCATACATCTTATAAAGAGGATGAGTTTTAGCTTGCCCTATATATCTACTATCTGAACTATGGTCAGCAAGAACAGGATTTAACCTTTGGTCTCGCCTTAATGAGCCATATACAAATACAGTTGTTGTTAGTTTCTCATTTTTTTGTGGGGATGAGTTACCCCAACTTGTAGTTTCTAAGTTATCCATGATAACCTCTACTTTCTTGTATAGTTTATATTATTCAGTTGTTGTATCCTACTCTAAGACATTTGTCTATCATTGAGATAATCAGATACATCTATAAATATACTCTATATGTAGATTTATGCAAGTTAAATATAAAAAAAAGAGGAGATTTCTCTCCCCTTTTTTCTCGCTACATACACGAAAGGAGGTCACAATCAATGTGCCTAATTAACAATATACTCCCATAAATGTATATTGTCAAACTAAAGGTAGTGCCACTAGCATGAATAGGGCATTGTGATATGATAAGCAACACTACCTAGTGGACGTGGAGGGAATTGCACCCTCGTTAGACAATAAGTCAGCTGTCCCGCAAACAATATTCTCTCTAAACTAATTCACGCCCTTTGAGATAAATTTATTCTTCCTCTATCTCGTCATCAGCAAAATAATGTTCCAAGTGCATAAGCGTTGGTACAATATCTGCCAAATCTTTAGCGATTTCTTTTCTTGAAACGCTATTCCAATCTTGTTCTGCAGTTTTATACATTAAGACAAGTTCTTTAGCATTACTCCTCAGTACCCCCATACAATCTTGCAATAGTGCTAATGCCTCTTGACTTAAAATATCATCTTCCATTATTCTTCGCCAAAGTCTTTAGAGAGTTGTTTGTCTAAAAAGTATTCAGACTTACCCTCAAACTGTGACCATAAATGCAGACCAACACCGAAAGCCATTGCGCACCTTTTAACTGCGTCACTAACTGCGTCTTTAAGTCTAGCGCCGTCAGTCTTCCAATTAAATGGTTGCTCAACATCGCCAACTTCTTCAACAGTAACAAGTTCTCCGTCAATTTCTACAGTAAGAGCAAGCACTACGCCTACAATTACTTCTTTCTCAACTCCCTGTTTATCAGTTAGTTTCTCTCTAAGAACTTGTTTTACTTCCTGTGAGTACCCACCCAAGACACTTAGTAATCTTTGTCTAATTACTGAGTGTTGGATATAGTCTCCAAACCCTGTTGGATTTTTATGTATAAAATTTTCAGGGAATGGTTTGCTTAGTTCGTATAGTTGTTTCAACTATCCACCTCCTCATTCTCATTTACCCAATTATTCAATTCATTAGCTTTACGCATTGTTGATTGTAATTGGTTTAACTCTTGTGGGCTTAACTTAGGTTGAGGTTGTATCATACTTGCCCAATGCTTTACTAAAGCCATTGGAGTAGGTTTCCACCCAAAACTTAAAGCAAAATTTTTCGCCCTAACCTCAATATCATGAGGAGTTGCTCCAACCTCAGCTAGTTCTTTACTAGCCTTATTAAGTTGCCCTCTAGCAGTAGTAGTAAGCCCATTAGTATCATATTCTAATACACTACATAATGCACTAAAAATAACTTTGTTATCAGTTTTTTCAACTACTACTTCTTTTTGTTGTAATTCTATAGAATTACCAATATTAGTCTCGTCTAGTCTAGTCTTCTCTAGTCTAGTCTTCTCTACGTCGGACGGGCTAGGGACGTCCTGCGGACGTCCTACGGACGCACCACTAGGCTTATTAGTATCACTAACTTCCCAAGATGTCCTGTTTGCTGAAGTCTTAGCATTTTTAGATTGTCTTGCTAATCTTTTTCGTTCAGCGTCTTTTTCTCTAGTTTCAATTAATGCACCTGTATAATCTAACCAATCATGAATAATTAGTTTATTATTTTCTACATCAATGAAACCGAACTCAATAAGACTGTTGATAAACTCTTGTTCATCTCCGTCCCATTGACTTGCATTAGGTATAAAGTCTTTATACCTAGTAAGGTCGCCATTGTCAGCATAATCTAAAGCCCACCACCAAAGTAAGTGTAAATGTCCAATTACTTGTGGAACATTGACCCCTAATGCTTTGGCTAGTAAATGAACTTTAGGATGACTAGCAAGAGCTTGCTCACTTTTTATCCATGCCATTATCTACCTCTTTCCATATGTTTTCTAACTCTAACACAACTTCTTTTATAAGTGATAATCTACAAATAAATAATCCGTCTTTCGTTCCCTCAGGCATTGCAATTAAACCAAATAGTTCTCTTTGCTCATCTTTTGTTAATTCATAATCCCAAGATTGACTTTCTGCTTTTTCAAACAAAGTCATAGTTCCGTTTGCTTGCTTACCACTCTTTACTTCAAGTCGTATATTTTTAGTATCCCAAAACTCTTCTTCACTATCTTTGCCTAGTTTTTTGTCAGGGATGCCGAGAAGCCTCTTAGCTCTGTCCTGCGCAGCGCGACCCGAAACCCTAACTTTACTGTTTTGTTTGCGTATTAATTCTTTTTTTATTTGTTCTAGTCGTTCTCTATTGGTTTTATCCACGATAGTTCCTTAATAAATCGTGTAATAATTGCTCATCAATAATGTAAAGCGTTGTTGCACCATCTGGGCTCCTTCGGACACCAGACCCTTTATTTACTAGCTTTTTCCAAGCTAAGATAACAGGTTTGTCTGTTTTTTGTGTAGCTTTGTGGTATGTTTGGTGGATATTAAGGTTTTGTCGTGCTTTACACTCAAAGATTACTTCATCAGGTAGTTCTACTTGAACATCTCCCTCATCTTTTAATCCACCCTCAGCTAGTCTGTATGCTTTAAAACCCCAAGACTTTAATAGGTCTCGTGTCGCACTTTCAAATCTAGTCCCCTGTATTTTCGGTTTGTTTGCCAACCTGTTTCCTTTCCCATACTTCTTTGTGAAACAAAGCAAACCCCTCGTCTGCTATTGTTTGTGGTCTTTCAAGTTCTAACCAAAGCATATAGTATTGTTGATATTGTTGTGGATTTTTTAAAAAGAAAACAACATCTTCTGCTTGCAGAAAAAAACCAACATTAGTCATTGCACTAGCAAAGTCTCCCATTTCGTTGTAATCTTTTTGATATTGTTGCCACCTTTCTACACCAATCTTTTCAGTAACTTGTTCTTCTTTGTATCTAGCAAATTCTTGACCTGCTATTGCTACTGCGTTAGATATAAAACTTAAAATTTGATTATCAATAACAAAAAGTTCATCATCATAATCTCCCTCAAAGCCGTCATCAATAGCTTTACCTATTGGACAAGCAGGATGATGTATCGTTTGTTCTTTAGTTCCACATATTCTACATACTTGCATATTCATAGTCTATCACTTTTAATATCCATTGACTTCTTTTCTCCATTTGTTATGAAAAAATTTTTCATCACCCCAACACCACTTACTACTGTTCCAATCTCGCCATTGAGTTCTACCATAAATATCCTCAGCTAAAATACTTGCAAACATTATGTTGTAGTAAGGAGTAAATTGAACTTTTGTTTGTTCAAAACCAATATCGTGTTTATAAGTTCTATTTTCTGTGTAAGGTCTTCCCCAACGCATAATTACATACTCATCCCAAACAGGTAAGTCATATTTTTCTGCAACCCAATTCCAAGTCCAAGACACAAACTGCATTAAACCACTATCTCCATTGTCTGTTCGGTGTGCAGTTGTTTTACCACGACTTTCACACCAAGATATTCTTATTGCAGTATCAATGTTTTCCTCATCAAAAAATTCATAAAATAAACCTGCATGGTCTTGTAGTTTGTCGGGAACTGATTGATTACAGTTTCTGTGATTTTCAATGTAGTAATGTTCTTGGTGTGCGAAAGTAGTGGCGTCTGGGACACCAAAACTAGCTAGAAATATTATGCACTCTGTAATCATGAGATAATACTAATCCTAGTAATATCTATGTCAAGTTTATCTTTGAGTTTTGCCTAATATTACTTGTCTAGCAGACTTACTAGCAGATTGTAAGGACTTACCACCTGTTGATGTGTAATGAACTAATGTACCGTCACAAGTTTGTTTGTAAATGTGAGCGTCATAAGATAACAACAGTTCGTTCCATACAACTGCTACATAATAATCGTCAAACCAAAATGAAACATCATAAGTCTCATCAAGTTTAACTTGATAGCTTGTATCTTGCATATTCATATTATACAGGTTATTGAAAATAAAAAAAGGTATTTTGCACATATAAACTTGACAATATAAATAAGCTTGTTAATATACCTATTAAGTGATACTGTTACTTGGTTTAAGTCAGGAACTCACGCAAGTGAAGAAAGGCAATATAAACAGATTAACTTTCCTGTTTTGCCCGCCAAGTAAGTGCTACTGATAATCGGAGTAGTCGGAGTTAAAAGCTTTGAAAGGACGGCTACTCGGTAGGTAGCAAGCTATTTATAGGAAAGCTGACTACAAAACAGACATCCTAACGATTAGTAGGGCGTAGGAAACGCTAATCGGTAAGTAGCTCACTAACTTTGGTGGCTTTAAGATTGATAAAAAAACTAAAGTCGGTTTTATTTGTACCGTTTATTCTGCCAAAGTTAGTGAGGTGCTTACCTCCATTACGAATTAACCACTCGTAGTGTTGGCAGGGATGTATAAGGGATGACATCTAACGGCTACAAAGTAGGTACTGAGCACATTACACATATGTGTCTCCTTTCTCGGAGGAGGTGGTTGATGTCACTCATACCCTGTTTTATATCAACCACCAATTCCTGAACTATGTTAAAATTAAAATGAGGAGAAAATGAAATACGACAATCTTTCTTTGCCTTTAGGCGTAAATGAAATTGCAAGACTTTTAGATGTTAAACCTGATACTGTAAGTTCGTGGCAACTTCGTGGAATATTCCCAAGACCTGACGCTTATATAAACGATAGAAAAACAAGAGTTTGGAGATTACAAACTATCTTTGATTGGGCAAGAGCAACAGGTAGAAATAACAGGAATTTTGTTAATTACAGTCAAGCAGGACAGTTTATGAAAGCTCCACCGTCTCCCCAGCCTTCGACAACAAACCCAAGAAACATTGAAGAATTACAGGATTTAGATATAAATATTGGCTCTTATGACGATAGTAAATTAAATTAATCTAAAGTTTGCATATAGATTTATATAGTATAGAATATAAACCGATAGGAAAGTCCTATCGGTTTTTTATATAGAAAGGTTAAATAAATGAGTGATGATTTGTTTAAGCCACTTGATACTGTCGCAGAGATTAGTGAGTTAGCTACAGAGATAGTTAAATTACAAACAGTTGTTGAGGAGGATAGGTTTGATGATGAACTTGAAGAAGTTGTATCTTTACCTGCCGAAGTTGATGACTTAGTGTCTTTGTTATACAAAGTCAAGAGTATGAAAAGAGCCGTTCAGCAAATTGAAACTAAGGTTAAAAATAGTCTTAGTGAAAAAATGCAGGGTAAAGCTAAGAAACTAGACAACCAAATAATTATTGGTAAAGGAACTCAAACCTATAAACCTTACAATGTTGATAAGGTTTTAGAGTATCTTGGAGATGATTGGAAGATTGCAGTTAGACCTAGCTTTAGAACGACTGCTATCAAAAAAATTGCAGAAGAAAGAGGAGATAATCCTTATGTAATATTTGATAGTTTATTTGAAACAGTTATTACAGGAGATGTTTCTATTGTGCCTGAGAGTAAAGCACCAAAGAAATATGCAATCCTAGATGACGGAGAGGAAATGAACATCTAATGAAAACATTAGATAACGTTAAACGACAAATACATAAATGTCGTGAGATTGTTAGTCAAAGGTGGGATGTTAAATACGACCAACCAACGCTAACAATGAGATTACCTAAAGCCAATCCTGAACTTACTAACGCTTTAGAGCTAGGTATAAACATTGGTTGGATTGAGGGATTAGAATATGTCAAAGATTGGATTGAGGCAGAGGAGGAATATAATGCCACACGAAATTGAGACAATGTTTAGCGCAAGAATACCTGCTTGGCATAAATTAGGAATTGTTACAGAGGGAGCATTGACTTCTTCTGACGCAATAGTAAAAGCAGGACTTGATTGGACAGTTAGTACAAGACCACTATTAGCTTATGAAACAGGCGAATTAGATACTGATTTTAAAAGCTTAGTTCAAGTTCCTGAATATTATGCAACAGTTAGGGATACAGACAGTAGTGTTCTTGGAGTTGTTGGTAACAGATATACTCCTATTCAAAACATTGAGTGTTTTAATTTTATGGACACAGTTGTTGATGATAGTGACGCAACTTACGAAACTGCAGGAAGTTTATACGGAGGTAAGGTCGTATGGATGTTACTAAACCTTAATAAACCTGCACAAGTGGATGAAGATATAACACATAACTATTTGTTATTAACAAATTCACATGACGGAAGTTCTAGCTTAAAAGGATTAACTACGCCAATTAGAGTAGTTTGTGCTAATACATTAAGAATAGCTATTGCAGGACAAAGAAATGGTTTCTCATATAGACATACAACAAACCTTAAAGGTAAAGTTGCACAAGCCAAAGCAACTCTTGATTTGTCTTATGCTTATGTTGATGAGTTCCAATTAGAAATGGAAAGATTGTTAGATACAGAAGTAACTAATGAAAAATTCAACGAGATAATGGACAATGTTATGCCTATACCTGAGCCAACACCTGAGAATGTAAAAGCAGTTACAAGAATTACCAATCAAAGAGGTAGTATTGAAAACTTGTTTAATAAGCCTGAATTTTCTACACACGTGAATACAGGTTGGGCATTCATTAACGCAACTTCTAATTATGAACAATGGCAACAATCTATTAGAGGTAAGGTAAGTCGTGAAGATAAGCTAGCACAGAAGACAATTATGGGAACAGAAAGCCCCATAACTTCTATTGTTTATAAAGAATTGACTAATGCAAGTTAATAATAAGTTGTATCAGCCGTTTGTTCAGTATGCTATGAGAGAGCAACTGCAAAACAATGCTGATACTTTATTTGATAGTATTAATTTAGCAATAACTTCATATTGTATGGGGTTTGATGTCGTACAAGCCAGACAGCTGGCGAAAGTTCAGGCACACATACTAAGAATGGAAATGATTGGTTATGGGAAAGATAATCCTAGAGCTAAAGTTTTTAAGAAGTATAAATTTGTTAAGAATACAGAAGTAATGTTTAACTTTATAGTTACTGAAACAATGACAAACAGTAAAGATGTTTTTCAGTTGATTAGTAATTACAAAGATAGAGTAGATGAGGGAGAAAAGTTATGAACTTAACTACAGGTACGGTTATTGAAGATGATGTTTTAGAGAATAAAACTAAATCTAAAGGTGCCGTTTTATTGTTAGAACAAAAACCTGAGTGGAAAGAACATATGGATAAAGCACCTAACAAGTGGGTTGTTTTAGAAATAGAAAGTATTAACACTAGAAATTTGTCAAGATTACGCAACAGGGTTACTCGTATGAATAAAAGATATGATGATTATACATTTACAAGTAGGTCATTTGATAATGCGATTGCTTTCTTGGGTAAAAGGATATAGATAGGGCTATGAGTGTGAATTCTTTAACAATTTTAAGGTTTCATGTTCATTGTAGCTTACAGGCGAAAGGACAATGGTAAATGGTTGAGACACTAACCAAAAAGCAATGGGTTGAAATTGTTGCGTGGATTAATATGCGTTGGGATAATGCAAAGCTAGATGAAACAAAAGTCAAAGAGCTTTATGATGATTTTAAGTTCTTTGGAGAAGATGTCATCTGGAAATCAATGCAAATGTATTATGATTACGGAAACAAGTTTTTTAACTTAGTTGATTTTAGACGACTATGTCAAGAGCAATACCAAGAGTATTGCAGAAATTTAGATAATGCAAAAGCATTAACTATGGGAGATGTTGTAAAGGCAAACGCAGGTGGGTTGCTTGAATATCTAAAGATGAACGGATATGAGAGTTTCGCACACGCAGTTTATGATGTCAAACAAAAAAGGGTAAGAGCAGGTAAGCCGTTCTTAAATGAGGACGAATATATTGACGCTGAATTACCTTATGAACAGGCAAAGGAGAGTTTCTTGCAGACTTTTAAACCTGAACTTAGCATTGCTGAGTTGGAAAAGAAAAGAGATGAGCGAGAAAATCCTAAGCCAAAGACTACTAAGAGGAGAAGTATATATCATGGCGAGTAATAACAACACAATACTTATTGGTCAAATGATGAAACCTGAAGTTAGGACTACTAAAACAGGTAAAATCGTTGCAAAAGCACGTATGGTTATCAAAACTTATGGAAAAGATGATGACAATGATATGTGGATATCAGTAAATATGTGGGAAAATTTAGCACAAAATACCAATTATTCATTCCCAGATGACGCAAAAACTATAAGAGTTATGGTTTCAGGTCGTCTTCAGGAAGAAAAATGGACAGGTAAAGACGGAAATGAACGCAAAGAGTTAGTATTAACTGCTGACCAAGTTGCAGTTTGTTTAGATTATCAAACAGTTGGTGGGGTTACATACCAAGCAAAAGATACTCCGTCAAGTGCATATAGTTCCAATACAGAAATGGCTAAAGACTTTCTTGGCGCAACAGAAAAACCTGCAACTCCAGTTGCAAGAACTGATTACGCTGACGGAGAGGCACCATTTTAGTATGGATTATAAGGGTTTAATGTCGTGGGCTGAAGAGGAGGAAACTTCAGCTCCGGCAGACCAACATTACACACAAATGGAGACTTTAAAGGGTTTCTTGATGACCAGACCTGAGGGCATCTGCAACACAGAACTCCTAGAAAACTATATTCCAAGAGGTAGTGCGTTGATTTGGACACTCAGGCACGAGGAAAATTGGGAAATAGATACTGAAACTTGTGATATACACGAACACAAGAACAGGCAAGTAAAATATGTATATAGAGGTAGGAAATATGATACTTAAAATAGCAAAATGGGTTAATGAAAGATTGACTTACTACATTGAACTCAAAGATAGTGAGGTTACAAGTCATAAATTCCCAAAAGAATGGTTTGAAGAAGAATGATTTTTGCATTATTAATAGCAGGTTTAAGAGCATTGATACAGTTATTTAGGCTAATTGCACCTTTTCAGCCGAAAAATTATTACGATATTCATACTCGTAGGTGGGATAAGGTCTAATAATCCACTCTGGTTCCGATTTTCGACTTGCCAGCTTTAACACAAAACCTTATAAACATTGGGTTATTGGTAAATAGTCAATAGATATAGGGTTTAATGTTCTCTGCTGGGGGGGTCGGGGAAAACACAAACCTCCCATAAATAAGACTGTAAGAGTTTTTCTATTTTTTCAAAGTTTTTTATTTTTTTTCGCAATAAATATACAAATATCCTTATTAGCTATATAGGGGAAAACTTTACACGCAGGTGTCAGGTGCGACAACAAACCTTATAAATTATGGTCTTGTCATTTTAAAGCTAGGTCTTGGCGGATAACATAGATATAGATACCAATTCCCATATAGATAAGAAGTCTAATTCCCATATAGATAGGAACTCCAATTCCCATATGGCGATACTCACAAAAACTCTAAAACACGAGGTAAAACAGGGGTGCGAAATTACTGCATTATGCAGGTCAAACTTGCTATTTTGGTCCTAGGTCGCGGCGGAGTAAATTTTCAAGTGTCTGAGCTTAGCTAGCGTTCCCGCTAGTTGTTCTGCTAGCTAGCTAGAGTTAATCTAGCCAGCTAACAAACCATGCAATTGCAATGCCAAGTGGTATGCCAGTAAGGAATTGACCAATGACCCAGCAGCTAAAGCATGCATCCATGACATCAATGCCAGGAAATAACCACCAAGGCGTGGACGCCACGGCTACTGTTGCAATTGTTTGTTTTATCATGAGTTCACCTCCTCATTTGTTTCGTTTGTTGTATTATCCTCAACAGGAGTCTCCCATTCACGTGACTGGAATCTCTCGTTGAGTGTTTGTAAGTTGCTAATAGTGTTATTAGGAACAACAATGTTACTTACGTTAACATCACGTCGTTTCCATCGCTTGTTAACATAACTCGCAAGTTCTTCTGTATAACCTTTAGCGTTTGGATTGTTAATGTATTGAACAAACATGTTAGGGTCAGTTAAGAACTGAGTTGCCTGTACATATTTTTCATCATTAACATAATCCATAAGCAAGTGTGTATATCTCCAAGCCATATCCAAGAACGCCATGTTCTTGATTAGTCTTTGAGGTTGCACATTTGTTTTGAATGCTCTACATTCCATTGTTCTACCACGCAAGGCAAGTTGATAGTATCTACCACCTGTACCAGTTCTGTTAGCAACTCTATCCATTAAGTTACCGAACTGAACAGCGTTAGCCCATCTGTTTTCTTCACGTTGCGCAATCATCTCAATGAATGTAAAACCACGACTACCTGTGACTTGTGTCAATGTTTCCCATAGTCTCAAGAACATAAAGTGTTCAGGCTCACTAAAAGCAGCCATTGGCATATGTATATGCAATCCAGTGGTTTCTGCATTAAAGCCAATGAATTTGCTGTAACCAACATCTTCATAGACATTTGCTGCAAACTTCCTGAATGCACTTACTGTCATAGGTTGATAGTTAAACTCAACACCGTTTCTTAGAGATGGGTCACCTTTAGCAGTGATAGGAGCAGTGTATTGGAAATAATCCATATGCTTCCTATTTGCAAAGTCCATCCAAGCTTGTTGAGCTTGCTTGTTTGTGATAGACAAGACTTCTCTTACTGGTTCGTAGTTGTTATAGTGTACATTGGAATTTGTACAACCACAATCAACATACTGATGGTCAGTAGGAGCGTCATACTCACAATAATCACAATCGCATGAACAGATATCCTCAGAATTTTCCTCAGGTATGTCAAGCTCTAGCTCGACTTCCATACCCATAGGAATACCTTTCTTCCAATATCTTTCTTGCACACGCTTGAGTGCTTCCATTGTGTTGTAACGTCCTTGTCTCTTACCAGCAGGAACGCCAATAGAATTAGGGTATAGTGTCCAGTAGGTTCTAAAGCTACCGAACTCTTCCCTAGATGACGGGTTCTCTTCGAACCCGTATCTAATTGAATTGCTGTCTGGTCTAGGCATTAGCTATCCTCCCCATCCATAAATATGGTTGAGTTAACAGTGTATGTTGTACCCTGAACATTAATTCGTTCTGAACCAACAAAGAACGCTGTCTTCACTGGGAAGTAGTCTTCTGCCTCAATCATTTCCTCTTCAGTCTCTTCTTCAACATTGTCAAAGATACCAATGTCACTTAGAACAAATGTTCTAGGTTCTTCATTGGCTGTAAGACCAAGTAGGAAGTCATGTAGATTAGGATACCTATTTCCATTAGCCAATACATATTGAACAAGCTTGTGTTCTATGTAATGTGCAAACGGTACATCCTCATTGTGTACAATGTCAACCTTGTACTTAGATGATGTGTTTGAATAGGCTGCTACAATATCGATAAGAGAGTTGCTAGGAACATCTCTACCTTCATCCCATTCTTGTCCATCGACATCAGCTTTGGTCATTTCGTATAACGCATCAAGGAACTCTAGGTTCTTGAGGATACGATTTGACTTAGCATTGGACTTGAAGTATCTCAACTCGATTGTATGGTCGTGTTGCATATTGATACCTTTGTACTTGTCATTGTCAGCACGAGTACGATTCTTAGCAACGTCTGCTATTGTATTGTATGTATCTCTGTACTGTAACAAGTCCCAACGAGCCCATTGACCAGTTGTACGTTGCGCAACATACAACAACAGACCATGTGGATTAATCTGTAGTGTATTAAGCGCAGACAACATAGCATAAGCATGTTGCAAGTTCATCGATGCCCAAGGAAAGTGGATATGAATACCAACATCATCAAGGCCGAATGCCTTGTAGTTAGATTCTACCAAATTCCAGAACATGTCAGGAACAGCTTTGTATGCTTCCAATGTCATAGGGAATGTAATGTACTCAACACCAGAACCTGATGGTAAGGAGCCATCACGCTTAGCGTAGAGTATTTGTCTACCCATGTCGTCATTATGGAATGTATGCAATGTACGAGCAATTACTTCGTTGTAACCAGACTCACTAAGAAGTCTTTCGTCACGTATAACTAGCTCAAGCTCAAGTCCCATAAAGAGACCATTGCGATAATGCCAACTGTAATGTTCTGCATGAGACACAGCTGTTTCATGTAGACCACACTCACAAGCATCTTGTGGAGAGCAAGTATCCATACCCGATGTTGGATAGTATCTGAACTCACCATTTCGATAATTGACATATTGGTAAGAAGGACTAAATGAATAGTTCATCTTTTCCAATGTCATATTGCTTGGGTCCATGTTGTGAGGGACTAGCCAACTGTCATCAGCTGTTCTTGTCTCTTCACTTCCATTAGAACGTCTATGCCCACCTGGTTGATAGGTATAGAATGTACGAGCATCATCTCTAGAGTCAATACGCAATGAGATAACATTAGACACTAAGTTGTCATTTACTGCATACATTTTAACTACAGGAAGATGCAAGCCTTTCCACTTGATATAATCAAGTGTAGATAGCTCATCATTGTCACCAGAGCCAATAGCTTCATCAGTTGAAGCTGTGTTAATCATGTGACCTTCATAATCTTCGTATTGATTATTGGCACCATGCTCACTGTCTAGGCCAAGAATAAATTCTCGACGCAACTCAGTAACTCTGGCTGTCTTCTCGTCTGTGCTTGTATGAGCAAAGGATTCTTTAACCCATGTCAAGAACTTACGTGCATCGACAGGCAATGAATTGACGTTATTAGGCAACAAGTCTATATCAGGTACTGATTGCCAGTTCTCGTCATCTATCATTTCCCACTGGTACTGTCTAGAACCACGAGCTCTAGGCAAGTCATCACCATGCATGTATTGTACATAATGGTCGTCTTGCATACCTATGTAGCCATAACGATTACCATCACTAGGTTCACTAGGGAAAGTAATGAAGCACTTGTTGTCAACGTTATATGATGATGTGACCATCATGGCACACATGAAACATATACGTGACCTAGAGCCATTACTATATCCACCGACTAGTTTGAACCAAGTCATCCAGTGTGTGTTGTAGAATTTCCTACATTGAACACACTCTTTGTACTGTCTGCCTAGGTTTTGCTTGTCGTTTATCCAGTTCTTCTGATGATAGTCATATAATTGCATATGCCCCTCAGCCTCATTAGCATAGGAAGAATAACCATAGCTCGTATAACAGCGTTTAACTGCTAAGGAGTTTAAGTCATTAGACCAACCAATGTGATGAGTTGCAAAGTTATTGGCATAACTATTTTGCCTCACATATGCGTAATGCATAACTGAATCAGAAGGTAATGGTATATAGAGATAACGTAATGGCATTGTCTTCCAGTAATTAGCAGCTTCAGTATTTCTGAAGATGTTTTTACGGAATAAATTAATGGTCCATACGTTCTCACCATTCTCCTCCTTATAGAAGTTAATACCACCTGGCCAGGCAAAAGAAGGAATATTAAAAGTATTCCTAAGTACCTGGTGGATTACGTTATTACGTGGACCATAATAACCTGGGCTGTAGTCTTGGAAACTAAGACTTTCACCACTAGCTAACGGTCTACGTAAATCGCTATAATCCTGGTCGCAGTAAATTTCTGAAGTTATCTGTTGTAACTCAGAATGTGATGCACCATCAGCTGATGCATGTGTATCTGCTATCCAGTTTGGTATAACATCGCCAATTAATTTGTACCACAAGTTGTACATCTTGACAAAGTGGTCAACGTCTGCATTGAATGCATCGTGCCAACTGTCATGTCCAGCAAGTAGGTCAATTACAATGGCGTGACTATAAGCATAAGGAGTATACTCTAACCTGTTCTCCGAACTAAATAGTCCCAATTCGTCCTCATCTACGAAATGATTACGAAGCCATTGTTGGTAAGAATAATCCAAGTCTCTGTATCTGTATGGAGAGTGGTGATACTCTTCATCTCTCGTCGACCTGTATATGAACTTACTATGAAGTTCTTCAGTACCAACTATGGCATACGGGAATCTACCGCCGAAGCCAGGTAACTCAATATGTTTATTAAGTTCCATTAGTTATTACCTTTCGGTTGTGTTTTTATTATTTAGTTGTTCGTCACTAAAAAGCTTTTGCTCTTTGTAACGTTGCTCAGACTCTTCATCAGCTTTGGCTTTACCCATTTGCTCATAATAGTCTGCAGCTTCTGGACCCTCATAGCCATAGAACATACAAACAGTTCCACAACTACGCATAGGCTCATCACCTTCTAGGTCCACAGTTTTACCGCAGTCAGGACAGACTGTGTCGCCTTTGTAGTCAAAGTCAAACCACAATGCGTCACATGCATCCTCTATTGTTTCGAACCCAGTTTTATCTAGTATGCTAGATATCTTAGGTAGGAATTGCGGGTCATGAACTAAGTGCTCATCGTATAATCCGGACATTATACCGACTTGCTCTAGCTCCTCATCAGATTGTGGAATCGTACAAGAGTCATCATATCCATCGAAGCTTAGTACTTCTTTGTCTGATGAATCTATAATCTTTTGCAGATTGTCTTCATCCTTCTCTGATACTGGTTTGAAAGCATTCCATGCCTGAGCATTATACTTAGGTCTGTCATGATTTCTATTTGAATACCAAACACCATCGACCCATCTACCTAGGTTCTCATTGATGATGTAGGATTCACGCATCATTGTCGGTCTTGCAGACAGAACAACGAACTTGTTCCAACCAGCGCCAGCTGTTATAACTTCGCCAACCATTTCACAGACGCGCTTGTCGTCTAGTGATTCGATGTTGAAGTTAGACCAGAACACATTGTTAAAGTAACGTGTGTCGCTGATATTATGTTTCGCTGGTGGTATGAATGCACGTGGTAAAATACCATTGTGTGCAAACACAACATCAGTTACTTCTTTACCATCTTGTTTGATTACAAACGGATGGTTGTTGTCAAGACAGACTTCGCCATGAGTTGCTATCCTCATGTGTACAAGTATGTCTGACTGTCCATGATGTTGAACCACTTGCTTGAACTTTCTCAAGAATGGTTTTAGTTTCATGGATTTGTAGGTGACAACTTTGTTGCCCTCAATCCAAGCGATGCCAGCACCGTCAGGATTGGTTTGCCACATGTCTCTAAGTTCAGACTCAGAAACAGTCCTACCAGCAGGAATAGATGCGATTACGCACATACTAATTATTCCTTTCGTATTTGTTTATTTTATTCATTTGTATCACCCAACTGGTGCACCGAACTCTTCGAGTTCGATGCTGTCCCAGTCAACGTGTTCCCTGTTCATTACTGAACTAGGCATTATCACCGATACCGTGGTACCAAGGTGATAACCATTCGCCATCATGGTTAAATGGGAATGGTCTGGTGTAATCTATGCCAACGCAGGTATAAGCCATTGATGACATATCTGTGATTACCATCCAAGCTAACATGTAGCCATTAACTACATCCAAGTCTCTAAAGACATGTGGAATTGCAGCTATAACTTCATTCATAGCTTTTAGTTCTTTTGCCTTACCGACAAAAGCCCAAGTTGTAGGTACAGTTAACCAACCACCTTTAACAAGTGGTTTGTCCATGAACTCTACTGCGTCTTGATTATCTCTTAACGCTTTAACCTGTTTTTTGGAAAGCACTGGTTTTGCTTTTTTGGAAATTATAAATTTCCTCATAAGATATCTCCTATGTATTTGTTTATTTTATTTAGTTGTTTTGTAGACACAGCTCGGCCGAGGCCAAGCTGTATCAAGTTAGCAATGCTACTAGTCATCAAGAGATGCCAAGTATTCTTGCATGTTTGCTGGGTCTAGCAATTCTTCTCTTTCGAGTTTTCTTTGCTCGTCCCTAGCTTTGGCCTTTTTGCTAAAGTACTGAGACTTTAGATAAGACCTCATACCATGTTTATTATGATATGGTTTGAATTCAGCAATGAATTCATCCGTATGGAAATCTCTCACTTGGATAGATTTCTTGTAGGATTTACTTCTATTTTTGAATTCCCCAATGATTCCAGTTACGTCTTCATTGGTTATATGCTCTTGGGTTTTTAACCAGGCCAAGTCCTTTGAAAAGATTTCTCTTTTCGCCATGATATTTACTTTCATGTATTGTTTATATATTATATTGTAGTGAGCACAAGGCTCCCTCAATGTTCTGACAAATGAACATTCAGAGAGCCCTGCGGACTCTCACAACCGTTAGTTGTATTAAGAAGCTAACTTAGCTTTAAAAGCAGCTAGTTTCTGATGCTGATTTTTAGATAACCAAGTAGCATTGAACTGTTCGTTCACACTAACAAAGTCGTCCTTCTCAGAATTCTTGTGGTAGTCTTTCCAGTTTTGATAACCAGAAGGGTATCTATCGCTATCACTACCATTGATGTCACGTTTCATACCTTTACCCCATAGAGTAAGGATTGCTTCATCAATAGCAGAACGATTTCCACCAGCAAATTCAATCCATAAAGAATCATATGCTTTATTTGTACCAATGGTACGCAAAAGCTGTTCTTGTGGATATTTACCCCATAGCTCTTTCCATTTAAGAGAATTGAGTTTTGCTTCATGCCAACAAGCTGAACCAGAAGTTTCAGTCTTACAAGCAGATAACATCTTCTCGTAACCTTCATCGTTCTCGTTCATTTGGGTATGTAAGTTACATCTAGAGACATATAATGGATATGTTTTTACAAATGAAGCTGCTGCTTCATAAGTTCTCTTGATAGATATAACTACTTCACAACCATCGCATTTACATGCTGTGTCGTGCCTTAGATACTCAGGTCTAAGCTCGATTTGTCCATCGACAATAGCGAAGCCTAGGCTCCCAAGAGCTTTGAGTTGCTTTGAACTCAATTTGTCTTGGTTGGTCCCCTGAGAAAAAGAACCTCTTTTACTCATCAGATTTCTCCTATGATATTTGTTTATATATATTAAGTTGTAGAGACAGAGTGCCAGTAAGACACTCTGCCTCTTTAGTAACTAGAAAGGTTCTTGTTACTAAACTAACTCGTCAACTGTTAAAGTAACAGCTTCAGTGTTAGATTTCATGCAGTGCTCACATTTACCTGTGCAGATATTTCTTCCGCAAGGTACAATGGATTCATCTGCTTTTGCTGTCCACTCAGGACCTGTGATGACTTTGTCACCAACAGTTCCATAGTTTCTAGCTTTGTGATTATCACTTGTCACAAAGTAAGCAGCACAGGTTTCCCTAATGCTATCTGCTACTTTGAGTCGATAAGTCAACATTGCTTTTTTAGCTTTAAGAGCTTCGTACTCTTCAGCAAGGAAATTTTCCTTCATGTTAAGAGTCTTATTAAAAGCAATAATGGTATCGATGCCAGACAATTCACTTTCTGTCTTCATGATGATATTGATTACATCACTGTATCTATTGACGACTTCGCCAATGTGATAAGCTCTGCTTTCAATCTCTTGCATGATTCTGAAAGTGTTGAGGCGACGTTTGTGTGACTTTTTGTATGCATCAGCACAGTATTCAGTATTAAAACCGAGAACTGTATTGCTGCAAGTTACACAATAGTCTCTACCTTCGACATAAGGCTCAGCTTCGCCGAATGTAGCTCGTGTCTGCCAACAAGGTAATGCACCATCGATTGCAGGAGCAGGTACGACTGTTCGCACTCTACCTGTTTTCAAGCTACGATTAATCGCAGCAAGTAACTTGTAGTCTGCTCTAGTCTTGACTGTCTCGCCTTCGACAGGGTTCATACCGACCATAGGCATATCAAGAACGCCTTCAATCTGTAGTGCTGAAGCAACAGCGTTGCTTGTAGAACGTACATCTTTCTGACGATATTGTACCTGTGGACTACGACCAAATAACCCAGCGACATTTCTGTCTTTGATAGGGCTATTGATATTGTAGACGGCGACTGACCAAGGATGTTGTGAGACTTGAACTTCCGCATCAGCTATTGTACCTGGATGATACATAACTGATGAGTCAAGTTGTACTGGTAGTCTGCCTTGAGTTCTCTGTTGCCAGTTAACTTTAAGCTTTCCACCAAGTACCAATCTCTCAATTGCCTGTGGTAAATCAACCTCTGCGGTATGGGTGTCAACCACAACTCTTCTAGCACGCTTTTGAGCATACTTAGAAGTACGTGTGTCATGGTCTTTCACCAATTGGATTAGCTCCTCAACAGAGCGCGAGTCTGTACTAAGTACTTTCTCTTTTCCCAATGTTTACCTCCATTTATATATAGTTAAAAGTGTGTTACTTTTGTTTCACACACAGTCGTCCATTGTGTTGATAGTGCAAGGTCACTAAGGATGCCATCCCTTCTTGCTTCTCCACTCTGGCCGTTTCAACCTTCCAGCAGTAGAGCCTGTGGGGGGAATCGAACCCCCCTTAAACCATTCAGGCTTGAGGTACTCTGTGATACCTGCTTTCTTTATTGCATGTTTTTGTTTCAGAGTGGTCTGCTCTCTGTGCGTAAAGAGTAAAAGGATTACCCTATACTATCTGCTATATTTAGAAGATAAGCTTCTCGCCATAGCCTTGGCTTCTTCAATGTCATTGGCAAACACACCATTGATAAGAGCATAAGCGCCATTGCCTAATTTCTTACCTACGATTGCAGGCTCAAATGAAAACCAATGTTGTTTTGGTTCATTTGTTCTTGCTGTTTGCACGACAGTGATGATTGCTTTCATTACTATCCTTTACAAATAGTCGGACCTCCTACTAACAAACTACAATTAGCTGGTCAAAGAACTTACTATTTGCCTATTAACCTGTTTCTATATTTCTGTACCGCCTTTATGTATTCCGGCGTCAGGTATAGTGGTTCAGTACTAATTGAAGTATGCTTTCAGTCGGTAGTACCTTTTGGTACTTAAAGCATAATCGTTCCTTTCTGGGCAGTTTTCTGTCATGCCCAGGACGATTGCTGTTCGGTTAGTTTAGCTTATGAACAATTGCAAATCTGGCCGACGCCAGCTTTACAAATGCCGTTACTTTTGCATGTGTTGCATACATCATCTGATGATGGATGTACGAACTGACTGCAATGCCAGCATTCCATATGCTTCTCCTTTCTCCCCATCTGGTACTCCCAGAAGGTTCAAACGGCCAGGCTAAGTGGAGGCGTTAAACCTCCACCTAGCTCTGGAACAACTAACTATATAAACAGTTGCAGGAACGCTAACTAAGCTCAGACCCAGACGATGCCGCTCTGTAACCTCTTGTATCACCATCGGCTCTTCGTAGTCTGCTACACTACAAAGGACTATAGCCCGATATGATACGCGCTGACTTGTAGCAACACTGTCACTGTTACTACAGTCAATACGCATCAAGGCCTTCAGACTCGCTACTGTCACTAGCTACGACATTAGCCTGAGCTTTGGGGACGTCCGTTGATAGACAACCTGTGGGCTACGAACCCACAGGCAAAGGCTTACGAGACCTAGTAACAAGCGACGAGGTCACATCCTGTCCTGTAGTTCGCTACGCTACAGGGTTCAGGCTCGTCACTTCCGCTTTCAGTAATGAAATCCCACGGATTAAGTTACATTAACTTGCCCCCACACATAAAGCCTAACTGCTCGATTACAGCAGGCTAGCTCACTTTATTGGATACTGGCTGTCAGGCCAGCAGAGCCAAAGGGTGGAATGGACTCTGTCACTGTCCGTCACTTTATTACCCTCTAAGGATTGTTGGTACTGCCTAAATTTACAGATTGATTAACTTACAACCTGGATTGTACAGAAACCTATTCTCACCATAGGATGAGACCACTATGCACATAATGCACACTGGTCTCCCCCTTAGTAGGAGACCGCGATTAACCCTATCGCATAACGGGAAGCAGTTTAACGTCATACTTAGGACGCACCTAATTAAATAGGTATGTGGTGCAGGAACGCTTCAACGTTCTTGCAACCGTCGCAGAGGTTACCCTCGTGCTGCTTTTCAGCAGCACACTGCGGGCATGTATCTGCCATGTTTCACCCCCTTTCGTGGATGTAGCTTATACTAAACGAGCAGTTTATAGGGTCATACTCAGGACCCGCACATTACCTGTTGGCAATGAACTTACCAAGCTTGTTGGCAAGTCTCATACTCAACAGAGTAAAGAACCCCCACCAGAACCAAGTCATAGGGTCACCTTGACCTAGTCCGATAGCAGATTCTTCGACAAGAACTCTCAAGAATTCTTTCATGAGAATCTCCTTTCTTGTGAGCTTTGTCGGTAGCTCACATGACCGAAGCAGTTTAACGTCATGCTCAGGACGAAGCACATTAGCTAACCTTGTCAGATTGAAGCAATCTGTCAATTAAGACTTGCTGTCTTTTGTTAACCATCTTTAATGTTTTAATCTCTTGATAGAGATACCAACAGATAGTTAGCAAGACAACAGCTGTAATAGCACCGTATGTAACGATGTCCATTAACACATCAGTAATGTCTGTAGCTAGTTTTGAAACTGCTTCTAATGAAGCTTCGAATCTAGCATCAACATGGTTAACTAGCGCGACATAGATGTCTGCTAGTGATTCTTTCATGTCATCACTTTCTGCCAGCTGTTGATGGTCGCTGGCTACACCAAAGCAGTTTAAGGTCTTACTCAGGACCCCAACCATTAGCTGAGGTGTTGTGGATGCTCCCACATTTTGTGTTTAGCCAACACCTCGTTGGATGAGCCTTCTAGCTCAGTAATTAACTGAACTTCTGTAAATTGTCCAGTTTGATTACCTTGCTTGACCCAATCTTTGAACTCTTTGAAGGCAAGAGTCTCAGATTGGAAGAAGGAGTGATGTGTCGGAAATGCATGGCACTTCGGACAAGCCATCACAATTACTGTGAATGAGTTAGCGATGTAACCCTCCTTTCGTAATTTGCTTAATAGAATATTCTAAATCCTAATCTAACTCCGTGAGCAAAAAGCCTGGTCTCCCGGTGAGATTATAAATATAGAAATTCAATTAAGTGTGATACGCAGTCCCTGTTTTTATATCTTAGATATTTGAGTATCTAAGAAGTCTTGTAGAAATTCTGTTGTAAGGTGTCTTGTTGTTTGTGTCATCTCTATAGGATTTAAGATATGCACTTTATTAACTTTATAACCTTTAGCAGAAATCATAAGAGCATATATATAAAGTTGATTGAGCTGGACTTGATTATCTTTTTCACTTGTTCCATTGTAGTTTTTAAAGTCATACAACTCACACTCATTTTCACTAGTGAATTTTATTAAATCGGCAGTTCCAGAAAATATCTTATTATGTATATGCACTTGATTGATTGGTTGTTCTATCAAGTCATTATCTAAATCAATAAAACTCATAAGCCATTTTATATTTTTGATTATTACATAATCATTTAATAGATTGGACTTATTACCTTTATGATTTATAGTTTTTTCATTACGCTTATAACCACGAGCAGAAATAACTTCTTTAGCAATATCAACAATGTTGAAATATGCACCCTGTTTGAATAGTTCAAGCATAACTTCAATTATGCTATGGACTATATTGCCTATATAAAGTGAATTAATATTACTGTAAATAACATTTTCTTTTACTTTAGATAAGCCTTTAGTATTCGGCAGAATTTGTGAAACCATAGATGGACTACTAAAAGCCACATAAGGATTTACATTTTCTAGCCTAAAATTAATATCCATTTTTTTTAACTCCTTTACTTTTATTTTAATGAATACTTTTAGCTATATCAAAAAACTATATTAAAAATATATTATTAATATGTTTTCTGTTTAACACTCACGCAAATAAGTGTTGTTGGGTCAGATTTGTTGGCACAAATTTACTCTTACCCTAGGGTACTTAAAAAATAAGTAACCTATAATGCGCTGCGCGCAAGCGGTGTGCGTAAATTTTTCTGTATTTTTGATACTTGAAAATCCCTAGTTCCGTCCAAGGGGCTAGTAAAATCAAGAATATGGCTCGACCTAGTAAATTAACCGATGAGGTTCAAGAGAACATATGTAACTGGCTTAAGTTAGGTTATTATCAAGAGGATGCCGCGATTATGGCTGGCATTTCTCCGTCTACTTATTATGAGTGGATGAAAAAAGGGGAGAGTGAAAGGGTTGCCTTAGAGAGTGGTGAAGACGCACTTGCCCTACCTGACCATCCCTTACCAGCCTCTGAGGAGGAAGCTAGTGATATTGAGGTTGTTTATAGATTTATGGAGTTTTCGGAGGCAGTAAAAAAAGCTAGAGCCGAAGCCGAGGGCGCTCACATAAGAAATATAAGAAAAGCTGCAGATAATGGAGTATGGCAGGCAAGCGCTTGGTTCCTAGAGAGAAGCCATCCAAAGAAGTGGGGAAAGCGCTCACAATTGGACGTTATTGCAGAGAATGATGAACCAATCCAGTTCGAAATATCATATGGAGATTAAGCCTAGGGCTTAGTGTCGCCCACAAATCTTTCTGTTTTTTCTTGCCCATCCTAAACCTACAAAAACACACTTTTCTACCTATGTTTTGTTAATCCTTTTGTTCGAACATATGTTCTAGTACCGTATTTAGTATGGATTTACATACTGATTTAGCAGATTTGCTTGCTGTTCCCTCTTGGTATAAAGACGCTAATTGTAAAGGCATATAGTAAAATTACCCTAAGGTTTAGGCGCTACTTGTTTCGCCTTAGGTTTTGCCTCCTTTCCTAGGGAATTTTGAGTAGCGCCATCTTTAAATTTCAAACAATATATAATAAGTTTATGTTATTTAACTTAGCTTTATCATTAATAATGGGGACTGCAAACATAGGAGGTTGGAGCCACTTTTATGCACCAGAATCTGCAATTATTTTTCAACAACAACACGAACAAATTAATCACGGAGATGTAGATTGGCTTTACTTTTGTAACGGACACGAATGTACAGAAGAAGAACTACAAGACCCAAATATTATGCCAGAAGATTGCACACAGGCACAAGTAGATAGTGGAAGTTGTGGAATGGGAAGAGGTAGATAGTGCAAGAAAGTGCCTTTAGCTCTAAAGAATTAGCAGCAGTTAAAAAACCTTTATTTCAAATAATTAAAGCAAACAAAATAAAAAATATGGTTAAGTTAGGCAAGATGATTGTTGACTTAGGTTATGACCATAGGTTTGCATTTCATTACAACATTGCTTATGTTCTTAAGTATTATGACATACAAAAGAAAGATGGCTACTACCAATATATAGACCCAAAAAAACAAGAATATGACTACAACTACCAAGAATGTTGGAGATGCGAAAAAATGCAAAAGTTTCCTGAGTTTCCAAAAGGTGTAACATATACAAAATCTAGATTAAAGATTTGTAAAACATGTTTAAGAGAAGAGAATTTAATTACTGGAGAAAGCTATCCAGAACTAGTAGGAATATATTCTTACCTACAATACAGATACAGTTATAGATTAGAGAAATGGATGTATCGTAAATTTTGGGAGCAAGCTCTTTATGGTAAGTCATCCTCTGTCAATGTATAATCGACAAAGTAGTTATCATAAACAGTTTTAACTTTTTTCTTAATTTTTCCCCATTTAGCTTCTTCAATTGTTTTTCTGTCTGTTAACCCAACAGCCATG
>VMBT01000373.1_pt1 | contig 29632 bp, 27 predicted proteins | sample 4404301 | NCBI WGS metagenome assembly VMBT01 (sample SAMN12238535, study PRJNA552566) | marine metagenome | isolation source: Coastal seawater | place: USA: coastal Georgia, Sapelo Island | collected 2008-08/2009-08
TTTGATTTTACATTTTCAAAATTCATCCAGTCTCTTTTGTACCAAGACACATATTCTCTTGTTCTGCTAGAATAGTAATTACCCGGTGGAAATATTTCAATTTTATTACAAACACCCTCTAGCGATTTTAATTCAGAGGATACATAAAATACTTCATCAGATGACCATCCTACGTATAGGGGAATAATTCCCATATGATCCCTAGAAACAAAGTATTCATTTTCTAAACTATCATAGATAACAAATCCAAAAATGCCATTCATTTTATCAACGAATTCAACCCCAAACTTGTCATAAAGTGCAATTATAACTTCACAATCAGATTCAGTTAAAAAATTATACTCAGGAACCAATTTTCTTAATTCTTTGTGGTTGTAGATTTCACCATTTGCAGCTAAAACATATCTTCCATCAACACCATATAGAGGCTGTTTACCAGATTTAGGGTCAACAATAGCCAATCTTTCATGAGCTAAAATTGCATTATCATCAGAGAAGATTCCATTCCAATCAGGCCCTCTATGTCTTAATTTTTTTGACATATCTAATATTTGGGGTCTTAGATCTTTAGAATCTTTTTTAATATCTAATGCACATACAATTCCACACATATTGCAAATTTTGGCAAATATGATTAAATATTTTAAAAAAACTCTCATTTAGGTATAGATATCACATTTTTTTATGTAATAGTTAAAAAGCAGTCTGTTTAATAAATGAATTAATAACTTTACTAACAAATAAAGAATAATGAAAAGCGTTCTTGAATATAAAAAAGCAACCATAAATATTACTGAAGAAAAAAGCATAAAAAACATAAATTTTTCTATTGCTGAAAATGAATTCATATATCTTATTGGTAAAACAGGAAGCGGAAAAAGTAGTATTCTAAGAACAATGTATGCTGATAAAAATTTATCTGAGGGAGATTTAAAGATTTTTGATTTCGATTTAAAAAAAATTAAGAAAAAGGAAATACCATTTTTAAGAAGAAAAATTGGTATTGTTTTTCAAGATTTTAAATTACTTCCTGACAGGACAGTTTTTAAAAACCTTGAGTTTGTATTAAGAGCAACCAACTGGAAATCAAACATTAAAATACAAGAAAGAATTATTGATGTTCTTAAAAAAGTCGAATTAGAACATTTAAAGGATAAATATCCAAATGCGTTGTCTGGAGGTGAGAAACAAAGAATATCAATTGCTAGAGCTATTCTTAATGAACCGAAACTTATTTTAGCTGACGAACCTACTGGAAATCTTGATCCTGCTACCAGTGAAAGTATAATGAATTTACTTTTAGAAATAAATGAATCTGGGTCAGCAATTATAATGGCAACGCATGATTATAACTTAATATCAAAAAATCCAAAAAGAACTATCAGAGTTGAAGATGAAAGATTATTTGAATTATCAAAAAAAACTTAATATTTGCATTATATGATTACTAACAAAGATCTAATTGATAATAATAAATTCTTTTTGATAGCTGGACCTTGTGCAATTGAAGGTAAAGAAATGGCTGAAGAAATCTGTGGAAAAATTAAAGAGATTGCTGACGAGTTTGAATTGAAATTTATTTTTAAAGGAAGTTTTAAAAAGGCAAATAGAAGTAGAATAGATAGTTTCACAGGGATTGGAGATCATAAAGCTCTTGAAATTTTAAAAACAGTTGGAAAAAAATATAATGTACCAACAACAACTGATATTCATGAAGTTGAGCATTCTAAAATTGCATCTCAATATGTAGATATATTACAAATACCTGCTTTTTTAGCTAGACAAACTGACCTTGTTGTGTCTGCTGCAAAAACAGGTAAGATTGTTAATATTAAAAAAGGGCAATTTATGAGTCCAGAAGCTATGAGTCATGCTGTAAACAAAGTAACTGACTCAGGGAATAAGAATGTAATGATTACAGAAAGAGGTAATATGTTCGGATATCAAGATTTAATCGTTGATTTTAGAGGTATTCCAGTAATGAAAAACTATGCTCCAGTTATATTAGATGTAACTCATTCTCTTCAACAACCCAATCAAAAAGCTGGAATTACTGGTGGAAGACCTGAAATGATTGAAACAATTGCAAAAGCTGGAATTGTTTCAGGAGTTGACGGTATTTTTATAGAAACTCATCCTTATCCAGAAAATGCAAAAAGTGATGGTAAAAATATGCTTCCTTTGAACAAGCTTAGAATTTTAATAGAAAAGCTTGTCAAAGTAAAATCTTCAATATCATAGAATTATTTACATTTGCATCCAATTTTGTTCTTTGAAATTTTGGGGTCGACTGGATTTGACAGCGGTTTAGTAATGTTAATAAGCAAGTCGAGCGATTAGTTACAGCTCGTTAATATCAACTAAAACTTTTAAATGGCGAAAATAAATACGCTCTTGCTGCATAAAACTGAATTATAGTAGGTTTTTGCCTCGTCCTACAAGGTAGGAAGGTGAGATATCTCAAAATTATTTTTGTTGACAATAATTTTATATGAGATACTGTTCCGTTAACATAGAGTAATTAATTCTTCGATGATTACTTGAATTTTAGAAGATAAGTAGTATTTGTGTAGTTTTCAGCAAGAATACTATCGAAAATTAAATGAAAACTAAGCTTGTAGAAAGTTAGTATTTCAGTCGTTTGGACGAGGGTTCGATTCCCTCCGACTCCACTTTTTTTATCAAAAAATAGTTTTTAAGAAATCTTCTATTTGATTGAACTCCATAAAGAATGCATCGTGTCCATGATCTGATTTTATTTGATGATAATAAACATTATTCTTTATTGAATTTATTTTTTTAAAAGTTTCATTTAATTCATAATCAGTAAATAATAAATCAGTATCAATTGAAATTATGTGAATGTTAGCATTTATTTCTTTTATTAAATCCTCTATTTTTTTATTTGAGTATGTTTCAATATCAATAGAAGATAAAAACTTGTTCATTGTTTTGTAAGCCTCCAATTCAAATCTCTGTTTTAAAGATTTACCATGAAAATCTAACCAATTTGTAACTTTTTTTGAATTACCCTCAGTTTGATTTTGAAATCTTTTGTTTAATGAAATAGGATTCCTGTAAGTTAACATAGCATGAATTCTAGCATCAACTATAGGATCTGAAGAGTTTTCTAAAAGCTTTGACTGTAAATATGTGTTGGCTAATAACCAATCTGATGATTTATAATCAGCAGCAACAGGGATTAAATTTTCAAATAACTCCGGATTTAGAGCTCCCATCTCCCATACCAAACCTCCACCAACAGAACCTCCTATTAGAGAATGAACCCTAGAAATACCTAGCTCATAAATTGCTTTATTAAATGCTTTAGCTACATCTCCTAATACCAAATCATCTAAAAAATCATTAATCTCTTCTCCAAATGAGTTTCCTGGAATATTAAATGCTATAATGGCATATTTATTTGTATCAATTAACTTGTCAACTCCAACTAAATCATTCCACCAACCATTTTCACCTGAAACATTAGAATTTCCAGTTAGTGAATGATTTATAACAACTACAGGAAAATTTTTATAATCTTGACCAAAAGTTTGGTAGGAAAGCTGAAAATCAACTTTCCTACCAGAAAGAATTTCTACATCATTGACTTTAATGTAATCAAGTTTAACAGTCATTATTAACTAGAAAGAACTTTAGAATCAATTTGAGAAAAAGCAAATTCTAAATCAGCCTTAAGATCTTCAATATCCTCTAGACCAACAGAAAGTCTAATTAAATCTTTAGTTACACCGGTTGTTATTTGCTGATCTTCATTCAATTGTTGATGAGTTGTACTTGCAGGATGTATTATCAAAGATTTTGAATCTCCAATGTTGGCTAAAAGAGAGAAAATTTTTGTTTTATCAGCAACAGTTTTAGCACTATCATAACCACCTTTTACACCAAATGTAACAATTCCACTTTGACCATCAGGAAGATACTTGTCAGTTAAGGATTTGTAGTTACTACTTTCTAAACCTGGATAATTTACCCAATTAACTTCTTCTCTTGATTCCAACCATTCAGCTAATTTCAAAGCATTTTCGCTATGTTTTTTCATCCTAATTTCAAGCGTTTCTAAACCTTGTAAAATTTGAAAAGCGTTAAAAGGGCTCAATGCCGCGCCTAAATCTCTTAATCCCTCAATTCTTACTTTTGCAATAAATGACGCTTCAGCAAGAACATCATGATAAATTAAACCATGATATCCTGGGGATGGCTCAGTAAATTCAGGAAATTTTCCATTAGACCAATCAAATTTTCCAGCATCAATGATTACACCGCCTAAGGCAGTACCATTACCATTAATAAACTTAGTTAAAGAATGAATAACAATGTCTGCTCCATGCTCTATAGGTCTTAATAACGCTGGAGTGGCTACGGTATTATCAACAATAAAAGGAACTTTAGAGGCTTTTGCTCTCTTTGATATTTCAGATAAATCTAAAACATCAAGTTTTGGATTTCCCAAAGACTCAGCAAAAAATGCTCTTGTATTCTCTTGTACAGCTTCAGCAAAATTTTCAGGATTCGAAGGGTCTACAAATGTTGTAGTAATTCCAAGTCTTGGTAATGTTACATTTAGTAAGTTGTAAGTTCCTCCATATAGACTGTTTGAAGCTACTATATGGTCACCAGATCTTAATAAGGTTAATAAAGTTGTTGAGATTGCAGCCGTACCGCCAGCAGTAACAACAGCACCTATACCACCCTCTAAAGATGCTAATCTTTGTTCTAGTACATCATTTGTAGGATTATTCAATCTTGTGTATATGTAGCCGGGTTCAGCTAATGCAAATAAATTTGCTGCATGATCAGCATTATTAAAAACGTATGATGTTGATTGATAAAGTGGAACAGCTCTCGTTCCCTGAGTTAATGTTGTATCATGACCTGCATGAAGAGCTTTTGTACTTAATTTAGTTTTTTCCATAAAAATTTAATTTTATGAGAAAAGATTTGACGTGAAAACTAAGTGAAAGCTACTGCTTTAGCACTTTTTTAAAGAGGTTGCAATCAGTCAAATCGTTCCTCTGAGTGGTAAAATTAAAACTTGTTTTTTAATTAAGAAAGATATTTTTAATAAAAATTGTTCATTTTATTTTGAATCTTATCTAAACATAGGTTATGAATAGAGCCTATCAAGGTTTGTTTATTGGTTTTGATATTATCGAATTTACCTTCCTTAATTGACTTAGATATTTTGAGGTAAGCATCTCTAAAAGACATATTTTCATTCTGAATCAGATTGTTAATCATATCTACAGAATTAATAAATTTATATTTTTCGTCATCAAGAATATTGTTTCTGACTTTAACTTTCTCTAATGAGAGTGATAATATTTCTAAACAATCTTTTATTGATTCAATCGAATTAATAATAACACCTTTATATAGTTGCATGTCTCTATGATATCCACTTGTTAGGTTTGATGAGATGAGATCAAATTGATTACTAACAGATTTAATTTGATTACACTTAGCTCTTATTAATTCAAAAACATCAGGATTTTTTTTGTGAGGCATTATACTTGATCCTGTAGTAAAATTTTCAGGGAAAGAAACAAAGTTTAATTCATTTGTCATGTAAAAACATATATCAGATGAAAATTTTGCTAGTGTAGTAGCTAAAGAGCTTAATGCAACAGCAACAGATTTTTCAACTCTACCTCTTCCCATTTGAGCCGCAAATACATTAAACTTTAAGGTTTCAAAACCTAGTTTTTTAGTTGTATAAGTTCTATCAATTTTGATTGAACTTCCATATCCTGCAGCACTTCCCAAAGGGTTTTGATCATTAATTTTTAAAGCAGTATTTAAGAATATTATATCATCAATTAAAGATTCTGCATATGCTGAAAACCATAATCCAAAAGTCGAGGGCATAGCTACTTGTAAGTGAGTATAACCAGGCAAATATTTATCCTTGTAACTATTAGCTTTTTCAATCAGAATATCGAAAAGTGACTTAACTAATTTTTTAATAATATTGATTTCCTCTTTAAGAAAAAGTTGGGTTGCAACTAACACTTGATCATTTCTAGATCTACCTGTGTGGATTTTCTTCCCAACGTCCCCAAGCTTTTTGATAAGTAAATATTCAATTTTAGAATGAACATCTTCGAAAGAATCTTCTATTGTAAAATTCCCTTTTTGTATTTCTTTTAGTAGGTTTTTTAATTCATCAACAAGCATATTCTCATCATCTTTTGTGATAATACTACATTTTGATAACATTTCTGCATGAGCAATAGATGCAATAACATCATATTTGGCAAGATGAAGATCATCTAATCTATCTGAGCCAACAGTAAATTTTTCTACTTTTTTATCTAAATTATCTTCTTTACTCCAAAGTTTCATATTCTAAATTTTTAATTGAGTGCTTTTTTCTTCTGAATTTAATATATCGATGCTCCCTACAAATACTTTATCAACTCCATTTTTTAACGCATTAAAGCAATTTTCTAATTTTGGTATCATACCATCTGATATAATATTTTTTTGTTTTAATTTCTTGTAAGATGTCGAGTCAATGGTTTTAATTAATGAATCATAATTACCAAGCTTTTCAAGAACACCAGGCATTTCTGAGCAATACTTTAGACTAACATCATACAAATCAGCTAATGCAACGGATAGTTCTGCAGCAATTGTGTCTGCATTTGTATTTAAAATTTGTCCATTTCCATCGTGAGTTAAAGAGCAAATTACAGGACATAGATTAGAACTAATCATCTTTTGTAATATGTTTTTCTCAACGCGAGTAATATCTCCAACATATCCATAATTAACATTTTCAATATTTCTTTTTTTTGCCTGAATTAAGTTAGCATCAGCACCTGATAATCCAATAGCATTACAACTTAATTTTTGAAGTTTTGAAACTAATTTTTTGTTTAGTAAACCAGCATAAGTCATAATCACTACATCCAATGTTTCTTTATCTGTAACTCTTCTGCCTTCAAGCATAATAGGTACAATTCCTAATTTTTTAGAAAAATTACTAGCTATCTTACCTCCACCATGAACTAATATTTTGTTCCCACTAATTTTAGAAAAATTTGACAGAAAGCTATCGAGTTTGTATTCATCCTCAAAGATGAATCCACCAACTTTAACAATGGTTAATTTATTTTTCATTTTCTAAAATTCTTTTTAAAACAACAAGAGATGAGTATATTCTATTTTGTGCTTGTTTAATAACTATAGATTTCCCAGAATCTAAGACATCGTCAGCAACAACAATATTTCTTCTCACTGGAAGACAATGCATAAAATACGCATCGTTAGTCTTAGACATTAAGTCATTATCAATCATCCAATTTTTATCTTTTGTAATCACTTGTCCATATTTATCATAACTCGACCAATTTTTAGCATAAATAAAGTCAGCATTTTTGAATGCTTGATTTTGATCATGAGTTACAGTAACTCCATGAGTGATTTTTGAATTTAAATTATAGCCAACAGGATTAGTTATTACAAACTCTGCATCAATTCTTTTAACCATTTTAACAAATGAGTTTGCAACTGCATGAGGAAGAGGATTAGGGTGTGGAGCCCAACTAAGAACAATTTTGGGTTTCACATTTTTTTTATGCTCTCTAATAGTAATGGCATCAGCTAATGCTTGAAGAGGATGAGCTGTTGAGCTTTCTAAATTAACGATTGGGACTTCTGCATATTTAATGAATGAATTCAATATTTTTTCTGACTCATCTTCATCTTTATTTTGTAAATCTGGAAATTTTCTAATGGCAATTATATCACAATACTGAGACAAAACCATTGCAGCTTCTTTAATGTGTTCAGCTTTATCTGTGGACATAATAGCATTATTTTCAAATTCTAAATTCCATCCTTCATTATTAAAATTCATTACAAAACATTTTAATCCTATCATTTCTGCAGCTTTTTGCATACTTAACCTAGTTCTTAAACTTTTATTAAAAAATATAAGACCGATTGCTTTTTTTTCACCTAGATGTGAATATTTAAATGGATTTTTCTTGATAGAGATTGATTCATCAATCAGGCTATTAAAATCACTTATATCATCAATTGAAATAAAATTTTTCATAAAAATTAAAAAATAGAACTTTTTAGTTTAAGACCTGTTGTTTCATCTAATCCAAACATTAAATTCATATTTTGAATTGCTTGTCCAGATGCTCCTTTAATCAGATTATCAATAATTGATGTTATCAATAATTTTCCTTCAACTTTCTTTAAATGAATTAGACATTTATTTGTATTAATAACTTGTTTTAAATGTATTTCTTCATTTGATACTACAGTGAAAGGATGATCATTATAAAAATCAAAATAAATTTTATAAATAGAATCTATATCTAACTCAGTTTTGATATATGATGTGCAAAATATTCCTCTTGAAAAATTACCTCTAATGGGGATGAAATTAATATTATATTTTTTATCAATTGTCTTATAAACTTCATTTAAGTGTTGGTGTGTGAACGGTTTGTACCAGGAAACATTATTATTCCTCCAACTAAAGTGAGAAGTCTCAGTTAATTTTAATCCTGCTCCAGTGCTTCCTGTAATAGCGTGAGTATGAATTTCTTCGCTATTGTTATTAACTGAAATCAGGGGTAAAACACCTAATTGAATTGCAGTAGCAAAACAACCAGGATTAGCAATATTATTGGAGATAAGGATACTGCTTTTATTAATTTCAGGCAATCCATATTCAAACACTCTGTCTTCGAAAAGATTATCGACTCTGAAGTCTTGACTTAAATCAATGATTCTAACTTCTTTATCAATTATTGTATTTTTTAGAAAAGTTGAAGATTTACCATGACCAGAACATAAATAAATGACATCAACATTCTTATCTATTTCCTTGCTAAAAATAAGATCAGAATCTCCAACTAAATCATTGTGAATATCAGAGATTTTTTTACCAGAATTAAAATTACTTGATACCGAAACAATTTCGCAAAGCGGATGATTTAAAAGTAATCTTATCAACTCTCCTCCAGTATAACCAGAAGCTCCCTGAATACTAATTTTAATTTTTTTCTTCATTGTTGACATATTGATAAATTTTATTCTGATTTGAGGATATTTTTATAAATCCTTTAGCATCCTGAGCAGACCATTTGTTGTTTTGCTCACCATAGGATCCAAAATCTAAATTCATCAGATCGTTTTTGGATTCAATACCATTTAATTGAAATCTGTAAGGGAAAAGAGTTACAAATACATCTCCTGTTACTTTTGACTGACTACTATTAAAAAATGATTCAATATCTCTTATTACAGGATCTAAATAATTTCCTTCATGAATTTGCATTCCATAAAAGTTAGATAATTGATCTTTTTGAAATTGTTGCCACTTAGTTAATACATGTTTTTCAAGTAGATGGTGAGATTTCAATATTACAATTGGACCACCAGCTTCAAAACCAACCCTGCCTTTTATACCTATTATTGTATCACCTACATGAATATCCCTTCCAATGCAAAATTTTTCACATAAACTGTTAATAATTTTAATACACTCTACAGGGCTATTTTTTTTATAATTTACTGCAACCAATTCGCCTTTTGAAAAAGATAATACAACTTTTTCTTTTTCTTTTTTAGAAAGTTCTGAGGGATATGCTTCTGAGGGTAAACTATTTTTAGAAGTTAGAGTTTCATCACCACCAACACTAGTTCCCCAAAGACCTTTGTTAATAGAATATTTAGCTTTGGTCCACTCAAGATTAATACCGTTCTCATTTAAATAATTAATTTCCTCTTCTCTAGAAAGTGAGTTGTCTCGAATTGGAGTTAATATTTCAATTTCTGGAGCCATGATTTGAAAAATTGAATCAAATCTAACTTGATCATTACCTGCTCCAGTGCTTCCATGAGCAATATGTGTTGCATTATTTTTTTTAGCATATTTTACTATTTCAACTGCTTGAATAACTCTTTCTGAACTGACTGATAATGGATAGGTATTGTTTCTTAAAACATTTCCAAAAATCAAGTATTTGATAATTTTGTTGTAATAAATATCAACAGCATCTATAGATTTAAAAATAAAAGCTCCCATCATATAAGCCTTATCCTCCATAGTCTTCAATTCATTTTTTGAGAACCCTCCAGTATTTATATTTATTGCGTGTACTTGGTGACCTTCACTAGAAAGTTTTTTTAAACAGTAAGATGTATCTAAACCACCACTATATGCAAGTATTATTTTTTTCATATTATTTTATTTTCATGTAACATCCCTGTACATAGACACATCGACCTATTTGTTCTAGTAAGAATGTCGTAATTTTTACAAGTTTTACATCCAATCCAAAATTCATCATCGTCAGTTAATTCTGAAAAAGTAACAGGCTTATAACCTAAATCACTATTAATTTTCATAACAGCAAGTGAAGTAGTTATTCCAAAAATTTTTGCTTTTGGATATTTTGATAAAGAATGTTCAAAGGTTAATTTTTTAATTTTTTTTGCAAGACCCAATCCTCTAAAATCAGGATGCACAATTAACCCGGAATGTGCTACATATTTTCCATGCCCCCATATTTCTATGTAACAAAAACCTGCAAATTTTTCATTAACCGTGGCTATTACTGCATTATTATTTTCAATTTTTGTTTGAATATATTCAGGTGTTCTCAATGCAATGCCTGTCCCCCTTACCTTTGCGGAAGATTTTATCGTTTCAGATATTACATTACAATATTTTATATGATGCTTTACAGCAATTTCAATTTTCACAGTGAATTTATTTTAGTTATTTAAGATCGAATGAGTGAGTGGTACTTATACCAAAAATAAGAGAACAGCCTACTGGCGTAAGCGTAAAAAAGAAAAATATGTACTAGATTTTTTCAATTTTTTTAATCTTTCAAAGGTCAATATTAGAGAATTAATTATTAATATTCAAAAAAATCAGAAAAATTATTCAATTGTGATATCCAAACTTTTCATGTTTACAATTATTTTTTTTAAAAGTTTTATGGGAATTGACTTTTCATTCAATTTAATAATTAAGTCTATTTCTAAATACATAGTATAATCTTTACTTATAGAGCCTAAAAGGATTGAGGGCCCCAAGCTTATTAAGTTAACATCAAGTTTTAAAGGAACTTGCAAACTAGAATATTCTTTAACTTTTACAGTTGATGTACTCTCTGAAATGGCGATTAATCTCTTAAGTTCTGAATCGTTGTAAATCTTTGCATTTAATTGTGTTAACTCAAAATTGATCGGAAAGTTATTATTTAAATTCAAATCTAAATTAAAAGATGCAATAGGTCCAATAACAGATTCTAAGCTAAATGATGATATTTGTATAAGTTGATTTACGAACTTTTGATCAATTAAATCAGAAAAATATCTCTCATTATTTAAGTCAAAAGAACTTTGAATTTTTATCTTAAATAATCCTCGTTTAATATAACCATCAATATTAATAATCAAGTTTTCATCAGAGAAAATTTGTTCATCCAAACTATTAAGATTAACTGAAACAAGTATCGGTATATTATCAATTGAATTCTTTTTTACGATGTTCTTTTTATTACTTTCAATCTTTGCAACTGATTTATTATTATAGAAAACATCAAGTTTAATTTCACTGTATTTAAAATCAAAATTGTTCTGATTAAAAATTTCTAAATCAAAAGATAAATTAACTAGATCATTATTTTGATCTACAAGAGTTACATTTTTGACAGATTTTATTTCAGGTGATACATATTCTCTTCCACAAGAGCTAATAAGTATCAGAATTATTAGTAATGATAAAGATCTTATATGAATCACAAATTAAGCTTTATTATTTTTCACTAAAGTATAATCAATAAAAGTTAAATGCAATATATTTACTAATGATTCAAAATTATTACTTCAATGTCGTCTGAAAAATGGTTATTTATCCTAATATTTTTAATAGTATTTAATTACATCTTCTCAACTGTACTTGAATTTATTAATAACAAAAACTGGAAAGATTTAATCCCTAAACAATTAAAGAATTACTACAGTAAAGAAAAATATCTTGAAGCAAGAAATTATAAGAAAGAACACGGTAAAATTTCATTCATTTCATCAACTTTAAGTACAATTATTACATTGTCTTTATTGTACCTAGGAATCTATGGCTGGGTAAGTGACTACTTTGTAATGAACTATGAAAATTACTTTATTCAATCAGGATTATTTTTCCTTTCATTCTTTTTATTAAACACAATTGTTTCAATACCATTTCAATACTATTCAACATTTTATATTGAAGAAAAATATGGTTTTAATAAAACTACATTGAAAGTTTTTATAACCGACAGAATTAAAGGGATTTTATTATCCATATTAATTGGAGGTTTAATTCTATTTATTGCATTATTTATTTATCAAAAAATTGAAAATAATTTCTGGGTTTATTTATGGATATTCATTTCCGCTTTTATAATATTCATACAAATGTTTTATACAAGTCTGATTGTTCCACTCTTTAATAAATTAACTCCTTTGCAAGAGGGGAGTCTAAAAAATAAAATAAATGAATATTCTCAAAAAATTGGCTACTCAATAGATAATATATTTATCATTGATGGCTCAAAAAGATCTACAAAGGCCAATGCATATTTTTCAGGTTTTGGTCCTAAAAAAACTATAGCTCTTTTTGACACTCTAGTTGAAAAACACACAGAAGATGAGCTTGTGGCTGTTCTTGCTCACGAAGTTGGTCACTACAAAAAGAAACACATCTTTCAAGGTCTTATAATATCAATTTTTCAAATTGGATTAATGGCATTTTTATTAGAATTATGTTTAAATAATGAAATACTTATTAAATCACTGGGTGGAACAACTCCAGCTTTCCACTTAGGTATTATTATATTTTCTTTTTTATTTAGCCCAATAGGTTTAATTATGGGGACAATTATGAATATGATATCTAGAAAAAATGAATTCGAAGCAGATAATTATGCTAAAGAAACTTATAATGGTGATAGTCTAGTGCTAGCATTAAAAAAACTTTATGTCGATAGTCTTTCAAATATTTATCCTCATCCTTTATATGTGTTTTTTCATTATTCCCACCCTCCACTATTAGAAAGAATTAAGAATATTGAAGGAAATTAAAGGTTAGTTGATATTTCCCACCCCTTTTGATATTCGCGAGACCATACTTTCTTCACTTTCTTATCTTTTATTGATCCATCATTAGGATTGATTTCAAAACTTTTATCTGCTCTGTAAGCCATATTTGCGTAATGAACCATACTTTGACTTATAGCTGCATCATTAATAGGAGAATTTAATTTTTCTCCATTTCTAATTGAATTAAAGAAATTTTCAAAATGATATTCAGTCATATATCTATCAATATCATTAAACTTCTCATCATTATCACTATCATAAATTTTATCTCCAGCCAAATTGAAAATTTTATAACCATTTCTGTTTACCCAAACAGTTCCTTTAGAGCCCCATATTTTGGTTCCTCTTCCAAGCTCCATGTCTTTTTCAAAAGCATTTCTACTTTGACCGTCCCAAGTAATCAATTTTCCATTATTAAAAATGAATTTTGCCTCCATAGTATCATACATTGTCCATCCATCATTTTTGAAATGATATTTTCCTGCATATACATCTACTTTTTTGGGATAATCAACATTTAAAGCCCATCTGGCAATATCTAGTTCATGGGTTGCATTGTTTCCTGCTTCACCTGTTCCATATAACCAACCATACCATCTCCAATTGTAATCCCAAGTATCATAAGTATATGTCCTTCTGACTGCAGGACCTTGAAATTCATCCCAATCAAGCCCTGAAGGAATTGGTACAACTTTTTGGTTAGGAACTTCTGGTCTATTATTATGATAAAAAGCTAATGCTTTATAAGTCTCTCCTATTACTCCATTTCTTAATTTATTAATTAAATCAATAGTTTGTTTTGAAGATCTTTGTTGATTACCCATTTGTACTTTTAAATTGAAATATTTTTGATATTTCACAAGCATTTCATTTTCAAACATATTATGACTACATGGTTTTTCTAAATACACATGCTTCCCATATTCCATAGCCTTACAAGCACTGTAAGCATGCCAATGGTCTGGTGTAGCTACAACTAATACATCTAAATCTTTATCTTCAATAATCTTAAAAAATTTCTTTTCTACTTTTACTTTTTTTCCAGTTCTTTCATAATACCCTTTTGAAACTCTATCAATTTGTTTATCCATGACATCTGAAATGCATATCAGTTCAATATTATCACAACTCAGAGCATTATACAACAACCCTGGTCCTCTACGTCCCAACCCTTGAACTGCAATATTAATTCTGTCATTAGAACCGATAATTTTTCTGTATGAACTTGCAGGCATTGAAAAAGCATGTGAAACTGCTGATAATCCAACTAATGCAAGTGGAGCTTTTTTTATAAATGATCTTCTATTTTTCATTATTTAAGCGTCTAATTTTAATGTTTTTAAATTTAACAAGATCTCCATGATCCTGTAATAATATATTTCCTGATTTTAATTTTCCAAAATCTTCGTATATGGAATACTTAGAATATTGAACAAGAGCATCAAAAACTTGGGAATACCTATTGTATTCCAATACTTTAATATTATCGAGCCAATGTTCAACATTCCCATTATTTGAGATTATTCTAGCTCTATGCCATGTGTCATGTTTAACAGGTCTCTTAGATCTTGGCTCGTTAAGATTTTTAGCTTCAATTAAATCATATAATGATCCAACAGTTCTGTTTGATTTTACATAGTCTTTAACCAAATATTCTTTTTCTGAATTTAATTCATAAACCTTGACTCTTTTTTTTGCATCGGGATGATTAAAATCATCAAGAATTTGAAATTCTAATCCAATCGAAGATCCTTGCACTTTATATTTATCAGTGTCAACATAATATTTTATTCCTGAATTTCCACCTTTGGAAACCATAAAATCTAACTCCAATTCAAAATCATCAAATTGTTCTATCGTAACAATATCACCTCCATTTGTTGATTCAGATCCATCAGATGATTCAACAACTAAATGTCCATTCTGTATATCCCATCCCTTTTCAGGAAAACTATCACCTTTTGCAGATCTCCATCCTTTAAATGTTTTTCCATCAAATAGAAATTCCCATCCCCTTTCAACTTCATAATCACTTAAAAAATTATCAATATTATTTACAATTCTAGCATGTTCTTGATTATCAAAAACAAGTTCCTCTAATTTTTCAGTTGCAATCCTAATATTTTTCCAAAGTACTTTTTTTCCAACTTCATTTTTGTTTTGAATACTATGTAGTTGTAAGCCAATAAAGCCTTGATTAGACTTATCATCAAGAAGATTTGTACATTGTATTCCATTAACAAAAGTTTTAATTGAATTACCTATAGCTTCAATTCTAAATTTGTTCCATTGATTATTGTTAAATGAATATCTACTATTTCTACTGTAAGTAATGGGATATAGAAACAAATTACTTCTTGACTCATCATATATTCCTCCTGTCCATCTTCTAAATTCATTTGTATCAATTTCACATTGATATCCAAAAACATATGGAAATGGAACTGGCTTATGGTCTTCTTTAATTTGACTTCTAAATTGTACTCCTGAATTTAAACCTTCTTCAACAAAAACCTCAAATTCTAAAATAAAATCACTGTAGATGTCCTTCGTAATTAAAAAGGTATTAGGTGAATTTAGCACTGAAGCTGAACTTATAATACCATCATTTAATTCAAAGATCGCTTTTCCTTGAACAGTTCTCCAGTTTGATAAATCATCACCAATCAAACTAGTCCATTGCGCATTTAACTGAAACGATATTAATATAAAAATGATGTAAAAAAATTTCATGATGTATGATCACTTATGATATACCATTTTCCTTTAACTTTCTTAAATACAAGAGTAAAAAACCCTGAGGCATCACCAATTTCTCTTTTTAAATAAAACTTACCAAGGAGAATTGCAACACCACGCTTAACCAGGAAGATATTGTCAACATCAAATTTTAAATTTCCCATTAATTCTTTACTATTATACTTAGCCAAGTATCTTTCTTTTGTACTTTTCCAACCATAAACTGGCCCTGACTGACCAGAAAAAACAAGCTTTTCAGAATTAAAATATCCATTCATAAACTCATCAATATCATTATTATTCCAAGCAATTTTTTGAGTTTCTAAAACATTAATGATTTTTAATGAATCAGAGCTAGATAGATTTTGAGAGTATGTAATTAATGGAATAAAAAGAAGGGAAAGTATAATCTTTTTAAGCATACCTCAATATATAAAAAAAAACCCTCACAAATGCGAGGGTTTTTAAATCACATGTATAATTAAAAAACTATTGTAAACTAGTTTCTCCTTTATTAGGATTGTATACATAATTAAATGTATAATATCTAGCTGCTCTTAAACTTTGCACAGGGTCTGGTGGAATTACTCCGTCTTTGTAATAACTTAAGAATTCAACTTTCGCGTAATGTCCATTATTAGTTTTGAAAACAAATATTTTTCCAGGTATTGGAGTGATTGACATAACTTGTGGATTGTATACATACCAACCATTACCACTTCCAGCTTTAATAGCTGTTCCGTTTGATCCATCTTGTTCGAATACTAAACCATCAGCTCCAATCACAGATGAAAAAGTTCCTTCTGCAACAGCAGCTTCAGCTTCTCCAGATCTCGCAGGCTCTTCTCCAAGACCGACTTCCGTACCACCATTAACTAAAATGGTAGTTCCTCTAAAAGCAATATCCCAATCATTACCTTCAGTTACTTCTCCTGATTCGAAACTAAATTTTGTAAATGGTCCAGAAATTGGTTGACCTTGGCCACCGCTCTGTGGAGCATGTAAATTACTATATTTAGCAGCAATTACAGGAAGCGTTTCTTCATCATTACTACAAGCAACAAATAAAAAAGCGATTAAAAAGATTGTGTATTTTTTCATTTATTAAAATTTCTGTCAAAAATATATTAAGACTATATATTTATATAACGTGAGAAGAACCAATTATAACGGTAAAGGTTTATATTCAAATATTTAACATTTTAACTAATAAACTGCTCTCGACAAGGATTAGGCACACAAATTGTGTATATAATTGAATAATGTCTGATATAATTGAAAATAACAAAATAAGTTCCGATAACAAATATGTTGTTGACCCTGAATTAATCCTTTATAGATTTTCCAACTTAGAAAACAAAAATGATAAAATTTATTATGAAACTTCTAAGAAATTTATTCAATTTCATTTTTCTCTAAAAGGTGCTTCAAAATTTATTTATCACGGTGGACGGTATGTACTTCCACTTAAGAATGAATTTTCTCTATTGTTATATAATCCTCAAATTGATTTACCGGTTGAAATTGATATTGAGAGTGGAACCAAGTTAATCTCAATACTTATTAGTATTGATAAATTACATAGATTATTTTCAAATGACTATCAAACACTGCCTTTTTTAAGTGAAAAAAATATAAACAATAAATTTTATCAAGAAAATCCATTAACACCTTCAATGCTTGCTGTACTCAACCAACTTAGTAACGACAATATTGGGGATAATGTTAAATCTCTATACTTCAAGGGGAAAATATTTGAACTATTAAGTATCTTATTTAATAAATCTGAAAATCCAAATATAGATCTCTGCCCTTTCCTTTCAGATGATAAGAATCTTAAAAAAATTAAAAGAGCTAAAGAAATTATTATTGAAAGAATGTCCGAACCACCAACTTTAAATAATCTTTCCAATGAAGTTGACATTTCTCTAAAGAACCTCAAAGAGGGCTTTAAAAAAGTTTATGGAAATACAGTATTTGGGTATTTATATGAACATAAGATGAATGTTGCAAGTCAGTTGCTGACATCAAAAAACTACAATGTAAATGAAGTTGCATTACATTTAGGCTACAGCACATCAAGTCACTTTATAAATGCTTTTAAAAATAAGTTTGGAACAACGCCTAAAAAATATTTGAACTCTAATTGATTGAATAAGTCAATCTTCCAATAAACTCTCTTCCAAAAACATTTGGAAGAAGAGATTCATTTTTGAAATTATTAAGGTTTTTGATTGTAAGGTTTAAAATTAAATTCTTAGTCAGGTCAGCATTATATGAGAAATTAATATTTAAGTAATTATTAATTATTGATGAATCATAATGATCTATGAATCCATTACCATTTGTGTCATAAACTCCATATTTCGATCTAACCAATAATCTAAGAAAGTATTTATCCATATAACCAATGTTTGCATTGATATTATGTCTCGAACGGTTTGGCAACCCGATAAATTTATTTTTTGAAATAACAATACTTTCTAATGTGATAGGATCTCTGGCAAATATTTTATTATCCTTTACTGATTGGTAGTTTTTTTTATCGTAAGCAAATAGCAACTGGTATGAAATTTTTAAATCTAAATCTTTACTGAAATTATAATTATTTTCTAACTCAATTCCAGTGGTTAATATTTCATCTATATTAACATATCCAAATACATTTTGACCATTCTTTTTTGAAGCAATAATTCGAGTATCAATAAGGTTAACTATATCGTTTCTAAAATAATTTATCGTTGTTAAATTTTTATTTAATTTAAATTTTATACCAACATTAATACCTATCGATTTTTCAGGTATCAATACACCACCTAATTCACTTTCATTAATTAATAGTCTAAGTAAATTATCATTAGATCTTAGATTTTCAATTCCATTGATTTCTTCATATTTTCCTAAAACAGTATATCCTGAGGTAGAATTAGAAAAGTTTAAATATAATTGTCTAAAATCTGGTGCTTTGAATCCTTGACCAATAGATGCATTCAGAGATATTTTATCATTGAAATAGTATTTGAAAGACAACTTTGAAGAAAGATTATTTTTATAATCTGAATGATTATCTATCCTAGATCCTAGAACGTAATTGACTTTTTTTAAAAGTTTACCATCATACTGAACAAATGTGTTAAATAAGTTTGATTTTACTTTGTTACTAAAAAGTGACCTAGAAACATATTCATTCTCAATTGATGAACCCAGAACTAGAGAATTTAAATTATTAAATCTTTTAAATAATCTCAATTCAATTTTTTCCATTCTGTGATCAAAAAAAGTATTATCAGAGTTATAGTTTTCTTCAATATTTGTGAATTTAGTTCTGTAAAATTCTAGTTCAGAATCTAAATCATTTTTAAACTTTTTTGAAAACTTTAAATGTGAGTTAACATCTTCCTGAATCCCTTTTTGATTTGAAGAAATTTGTTTTTGCTTAAAAAACCTGTTGAACAATATAATACTTGTGCTTTTGTTAAATTGATTTTTTATAGTCGAGGTTAATGAATTATTTGAGTAAGGATCAACAGTATTTATATCATCATTAAAACCTAAATCATAACCTTCTGTTGTGTACCTATTAAAAGAAAATGATAAATCTGTTTTATTAATTTTTTTTGACAGTATTAAATCGGTATCATAAGACTTATTAGTAGCCACGGATTGAGCCAGATTTATTTTTAATTTATTTTTAAAATCTTTTTTTGTAATAAGATTTATAACTCCTCCTATTGCAGCTGAGCCAAATAATGAAGATGATGGCCCTTTTACAATTTCAATTCTCTGAATATTATTTAGATTCAGTCTATCAAGATTTAAGTTACCAGAAAGACGCCCAACAATAGGGACACCGTCAATTAAAACCTGTATGTAATCAGAGCTAAGACCTTGCATTTGAAGCCCACTTATCCCAGGGACTGTTGGATCTGGAATTATAAATAATCCATTTTGTTCTTCTAGAATATCATCAAGCCTGAATGAACCAAATTTTTGAATTTCATCTTCTTTAATAATTATAGAATTCAATGGCGCTGAGGATAATTGCCTTTCTATCTTACTTGCGGAAACAAAAACTTCTTCTAAGTTGAAAGAATCAACTATTACATCGTTCTGTTGTGAAAACAAAATACACGAGAATAAAATGAAATATAAATTATTTTTGATAACTAATTTTTCGCAAATATATTTTAATGAAATACGAAAAAATAACGAATAAAGTTCTTTTTTCATTATATAATCATCAATTATAATATTGTAATTTTGAATTAGTGAAGAAAAAAATTCTCTCTCTGTTTCAAGTAATAATAAGCTTATACTTTATTTACCTAACCATTTCAAATATAGATTGGATCAATTTCAAAAATATCATTCAAAAAACAAACTACTGGATAGTTCTTGCACCAATATTTTATTTTTTATCTCAAGTAATTTCCTCAGAAAGACTTAGATATATCTTAATCAACAACAACTTTAAAATTTCTTTTAAAGAAAATGGATTATTATATCTAATAGGAATGTTTTATAATTTTTTTATTCCTGGGGGCATTGGAGGAGAATTTTATAAATCATATTTGATGAAAAAATCGTTTGGTTGGAATCTAAAAAGTTTAGCTAAAATTTTAATTCAAGATAGGGCAATTGGTCTCGGTGTTTTATTTATACTACTTATAGTTCTTGAGAACAATATTTTTTTTGAACTAACAATTACGTCAAAAGTTTTATTAATATTGATTCTAATAGCTCTTGGATATAAACTAAATCAACTTCTTTTTGGAAAAGCAAAGGTTTTCAAAAACGCATTTTTAATTTCTTTATTATCTCAGTTTTTACAAATTTCTTCTATCCTAATGATTTTATTCTCATTAGGGGTAACAGAAAACTATTTTGGAATTTTGTTTGTTTTTATTACAACATCCATTCTTTCAGTATTTTCAGTAGGAGGAATTGGTGTTAGAGAATACATTTTTATTGTAGCATCTCAGACAATTGATATAAGTCAAGATATGGGAGCTACAATTGGAATTTTATTTACAATATCTGCTTCAATTTGCTGTTTACCAGGATTTTTCGTCAGAAAAAGTTTATGATAGAAGACAATAATCTTTTTAATTAGTACAAATACTTCTTATCAAGTTCTTCGGAATCCTTATACTTAACTCTTAATTCAGCCAACTTAACTTTTAAATCTTTAACAACCTCAGAATAGTTCGGGTCATCATATACATTGTTCATTTCATTTGGATCATTTAGTCTGTCATAAAGTTCCCACTCATCAACATCATAGTAGAATCGAACCAACTTAAATTCTTTATTAACAATACCATAATGTCTTTTAACCATATGAACAGATGGATATTCATAGTAATGATAATAAACTTCCTCTCTAGTCCATCTATCTTCGTCACCAGTTAACAACGGCATTAAACTTTCACCCTGCATGTCTTCAGGTGAGGAAATTCCTGCAGCTTCTAAAAAAGTTTGAGCAAAATCTAAATTTTGAACCATTTCATCATTAGTGATTCCAGGCTTAATTTTATTAGGCCATTTAATGAGTAAGGGAGTTTTAAAAGATTCATCATAAATAAATCTTTTATCATACCAACCATGTTCGCCCAAATAAAATCCTTGATCAGAGGTATAAACAACAAGTGTATTATCCTCTAAATCATTTTCTTCTAAATAATCCAATACTCTTCCAACATTATCATCAATTGAGGAAATAGTTGCTAAATAATCTTGCATATATCTTTGAAATTTCCACTGCATTTTTTCTTTATCATTCATCTTTGGCCAATTTTCTTTAAAGTCATTATTTATTTTATCCAGGGTCACATTGTATTTTGCAATTTGGTCAGGAGTTCCTCTATTAAAAGGAACTAAAAATCCACCAGGTCCTGGCCTATATTCCGTTCCATCAATTCTATAATAAACTATTTCTGGATTCACTTCGCCCATCTCCTCTAATGTTGATGGTCTAATTTTGCTATCATGCATATACTGCATATGAGTCAAAATATTCATTTCTGCAGATTTTGCTGCACTCCCCCTACCCTTGTAATCGTCGAATAATGTTTCTGGCTCAGGAAATTCTTTTTCATAAAATTCTGCAAACTTTTCTGGGCTTGGCCACCACGGTCTATGTGGTGCTTTATGTAAATACATCATCAAAAAAGGTTTTTCTTTATCTCTTTTTTCTCTAAACCAATTTAAAGTCAAATCAGTTATTACATCCGTTACATAGCCTTGAATTATAGTGTCTTTCTCTTTACCTAAAAATTTAGGATTAATATAACTTCCTTGACCTGGTAAGATTAAGAAATCATCAACTCCTTTTGGATTATTTCCAAAATGCAACTTACCAAACATCGCTGTCTGATAACCAGCTTTTTGAAACAATTGTGGAAAAGTAACTTGAGTAGTATCAAATGGGAAACCATTATCAACTTTACCATTAAGATGGCTATGTTTTCCTGTTAATATAACAGCTCGAGATGGAGCACATATGGAATTAGTTACACACGCATTTGAAAACAAAATTCCATCATTTGCAATTCTATCTATGTTTGGTGTATTTATTAATTTATCACTGTATGAACTTATTGCTTGGTATGCATGGTCGTCAGACATGATAAATAAAATATTAGGTCTTTCATCTTTTTTCGAACATGAAACCGTAAATAGAATTATAAATAATAGAAATAGCTTTTTCATTTTTTTGGATTATTGACCATTAAATTTAATTAATTTTAATATAATGAAAGTTCTTGTTACTGGTGGATTAGGTTATATTGGATCTCATACAGTTGTTGAGTTAATTCAAAAAGGATATGAAGTTATTATTGCAGATAATCTATCGAATTCATCAATTGAAATATTAAAAAAAATTGAACAAATTACAGATATAAGACCATTATTTAAACTCATAGATTTCAGAGAAATGGATGAAGTAAAATCTCTCTTTAATGAGTATGAGTTTGAAAATATAATTCATTTTGCTGCCTTAAAGTCAGTATCTGAAAGTGTAAAATTTCCAAATCTATATCATGAAAATAATGTTGGGTCATTAAAAAATATATTAGAGTGTGTTAAGAATAACCCTAGAAAGAACTTCAATTTAATATTTAGCTCAAGTTGTACTGTTTATGGTCAAGCAAATAAACTACCAATAACGGAAGACTCACCTGTTGTTAAACAAGAATCCCCTTATGGAGAAACTAAAAAAAAGTGTGAGGAAATTATATCTAAATTTTGTAAAAAGAATACGAATCTAAACTCTATTTCGCTCAGATATTTTAATCCAATTGGGGCACATAAATCAGCTTTGATTGGTGAATTACCAAATGGAGTCCCTCAGAACTTAGTTCCATATATTACTCAAACAGCAATTGGTATAAGAGAGAAATTAACAATTTTTGGAAGTGACTATCCAACTAAAGATGGTACTTGCATTAGGGATTACATTCACGTTATTGATTTGGCTATTTCACACATTGATTCATTAAATTATTTAATCAATCTAAATGAAAAAAATCATTACAGTTTTTTTAATGTTGGAACCGGAAATGGAACTACTGTCTTAGAGCTTGTCAATACATTTGAAAAGGTCAATAAAATTAAACTTAATTACAGTTTAGGGGGGAGAAGGGATGGTGATATTACTGAAGCTTTCGCTGATTGTTCTAAAATATATAGTGAACTCAAATGGAAAGCTAATCTTACTTTAGAAGAAGCATTAGAGTCAGCTTGGAAATGGGAAAAAAACTTAAATTCTAAAGATTGATAAAAATTGAAGCACCCGGAAGGATTAATCTTATTGGAGAGCATATAGATTATAATGGAGGATACGTTCTACCAGGATGTATCGACAAGAGAATTAAAGTTTCTATTTTTAAGCACAATAAAAAACACTGCTCAGTTCATTCAAAAACTTTAAATGAAAAATTTAATTTTTATGCTAACGAAACAAATAAAAGCTCTGTTCATTGGCAAAATTATATTTTAGGAACAGTAGATTATTTCAAGAAAAAAGGTTTTAATATATCACCCTTTCACTTAGAGATTAGTTCAAATTTACCAATTGGTGCAGGCATAAGCTCTTCATCAGCACTAATTTCAGCAGTAGCAAAATCATTAATTAATCTTTTTGAATTCAAATTAAATAAAGAGCATATAATTGATTCAGTGAGTTATGTTGAAAAAAAATATTTAGGGTTAAATGGAGGTGTTATGGATCAATTCACTATTAATCATGGAAAAAAAAATAATTTGATTTTTCTCAACTGTTTGGACAAAACACATGAATTTGTAAGGTTTGATTTAGATGAACATAGTTTATTACTCATAAATAGTAATGTAAAACACTCTTTACTTCATTCACAATATAACGAAAGAGTAACTGAATGTAATAATGTAAGATCATTATTAAATAATTATCATAACAATCATAAGCACCTAGCTCAATATTCGTTGGAGGATTTAGATAAAGTAAAAGATTCAATAAATCAAAATGAATTCAACAGAGCAAAATTTGTAATTGAAGAAAACAAAAGGACAATTAATACTTTCAATTTAATAAAAGAAAAACAATATAAAATAATCGGTGATATGATTTATAAATCACATTTAGGTTTGAGAGATTTGTATGATGTTAGTTGTAATGAAATTGATTTCTTAGTTGATCAGATGATGAAAAATACTAATGTTTTAGGCTCACGAATGATGGGAGGAGGATTTGGCGGTTCAGTTTTAAATTTGATTAAAGGAACAATAAACGAGTCTGTATTAGAAACTTTGAACATTAAATATTTTAAATCATTTGGAAAAAAAATAACTCCGATAAAAATAAAAATTGTTGATGGTGTTAAAGAAATTAAGTAGCTACATTGACAGATCTGGTCTCTCTAATCACCGTAACCTTTACTTGACCAGGATAAGTCATTTCAGTTTGAATTTTTTGTGATATTTCAAATGAAAGTTTTTTTGAAAGATCATCACTCACTTTCTCACTTTCAACCATCACACGTAACTCTCTTCCAGCTTGTATTGCAAAAGCTTTATTAACCCCATCAAAACTGTAGGCTATATTTTCTAAATCCTTCAATCTTTGAATATAACTCTCCATAACCTGTCTTCTAGCACCAGGTCTAGCACCAGATATAGCATCACATACTTGAACTACAGGTGAGATTAGATTATCCATTTCGATTTCATCGTGATGTGCACCAATAGCATTACAAACATCTTTTTTTTCACCATATTTTTCCGCCCATTGCATACCTAGTAGTGCATGAGGAGTTTCACTTTCCTCTTCAGGAACCTTTCCGATATCATGTAATAATCCAGCTCTTTTTGCAAGCTTAGTATTTAGACCTAATTCAGCTGCCATTATTCCGCATAGTTTAGCAACCTCTTTTGAATGTTGTAATAGATTTTGTCCATAAGATGATCTAAACCTCATTCGACCAACAGCTTTTATTAGATTTGGATGCAAACCGTGAATTCCTAAATCAATAACAGTTCTTTTTCCAATATCTATAATTTCATTTTCAATTTCTTTTCTAGTTTTTTTAACAACTTCCTCAATCCTAGCAGGATGGATTCTTCCATCTGATACTAACTTCTTTAGAGATAGTCGAGCAACTTCTCTTCTAACTGAATCAAAACACGATAAAATGATTGCCTCTGGTGTATCATCAACGATAATCTCAACACCAGTAGCACTTTCTATAGCTTTTATATTTCGTCCCTCTCTTCCAATAATTCTTCCTTTCATATCATCAGATTCAATATTAAAAACTGACACACAATTATCTATAGCTTCTTCCGTGCCTAATCTTTGAATTGAAGTAATTATTATCTTTTTAGCTTCTTGTTTAGCAGAAAGTTTAGCTTCATCGATTATATTTTGTGATATTTCTAGAGCTTGAGATTTGACTTCATCTTTTAAAATTTTAAGTAACTCTTCTTTAGCTTCATCAGCAGTATATCCAGAAATTTTTTCTATCTGCTGCACCTGATCTTTTTTAATTTTATCGATTTCCTTATTCTTTTTTTCAATTGATTCAGTCTTTTTTGTAAAGGTTGAGATTTTCTCATCTAATTCAATTTTAAGCTTATCAACCTTTTTTGATTTTTGTTTAATTTCAGACTCTAGGTTCCTGAGATCTTGCTTTTTTTCATTATGCTCAGATTCTTTTGAAAGTATATACTTCTCGTGTTCTGATTTTAGTTCTAAAAATTTCTCTTTAGCTTGAAAAATTTTATTAGCTTTTAAATTTTCAGCTTCATTTTTAGCATTGCTAATAATTTTTTGAGCCTCAGTTTGGCTTTCACTAAGTAATTTTTTGTTTGATGCTTTTTTTAATAAATAGGTGACGGTAAATCCAATTGCAACCCCTATTACAATAAATATAATTTCATTCATAAGTTTAATTTAAAAAACCTACAATCAGATTGATTGTATAAACTCCATTTATACAAGATTAAAGCTAACCAAGCATTCGAAAATCCCAAAAGATTAGGGCACGCTCTAGGGCTTGGACTCACTCTTTTTAATTAATTCGCGTTGAGTTTACCAAATTAAATCTGATGTAGGTAGTAAAATTTATTTTAATGAACGTTAAGATTTTAAACAATCAGAAATCATATTATTAATTTCATTTAACTCAATATTTATTTTGCTCATATCCTCTTCTTTTCTATTGGTTAAATCTTGTGATTGACTTGTAATCTGTAAAGCATACATTGCTAAACTATCTTGCTTATCTTGAACAGCATACTTTTCTTCATAATTGTTTATTGCGTCATTAATTTTTTTTGCAGATTTTCTTACTGTTTCCTCTTGATGTTCCTCAACACTTAAAGGGTAAGTTCTATTAGCTATATTAATTTTAATTTTTTGCATTATGATGTAAGTTCAACAAGACAATCATCAATTTGATCAATTAGTTTTTTTAATTTTCTTTTTGTTTTATTCTTTTCGTTACTACCAATAACAGCTTTTCCAATTTTTAATGCATCATATTTTACCTTTAATTCATCAAAGTCTTTAATTGTATTTTGATACAAAGTATTTAAAACATTAAAATCATTCGAAAGTTTATTGTTCTCGATTTTAAGATTATCAACCTTTTCAATAAGGTTTCTTACATTATCTTTAAAATCTTTAATTATCAAATAACTTTCTTTCAAAATTCTCTGCTATTATCTATTTTTAAATTTAGTTATTTTATTGATAAGTTGAAAACTAGAAATTTATATTACACTCTTCTCTTATTATTTTTTCTTTCTAATTACAAATTAGGATCAGCTCAAATAAATACTTCTCCAATCGAATATGAAATATTATTGAGTGGAAATTTTGGTGAACTAAGATCAAGTGGTTTTCATACTGGAATCGACATAAAGACAAAAGGTAGAGAAGGAGAAATTATAAAAGCTATAGATGACGGTTATATTTCTAGAATGCAAGTTTCAACTACAGGTTATGGAAAAGTGATCTATATTACTCATAATAATGGTTTGAAATCTGTTTATGGTCACCTAAGAGATTTCGAAAAAAAATTAGACAGCTCTGCTAAAAAAATACAATACAGCCGCAAAAGCTACACCTTTAACAAATACTTCAAAAAAGATGAAATAATTGTAAAAAAAGGTCAAATAATTGGGTATTCTGGAAATACAGGAACTTCATTTGGTCCTCATCTACACTTTGAAATAAGAACTGAAAAAGACATACCTATTAATCCTTTAAAATTTAAATATGAAATTCCAGACACTATAAGTCCCGTAATAAGAAGTTTGTATGTCTACAACACAAAAAATAATATTAGATCAAAAAAAAAATTAGCTTTAAGTAAGGTTAATGATTCTCTTTACTACGTTAATTTAAAAACAAACGATTCTATATTTTTTGGAATTGAAACATTTGACAGACAGAATTTTTCTTATAATCGTAATGGGACTTATGACATTAAACTAATTGAAAATAATTCTAACTTATTTCATTACAAATTTGATAGTCTAAATTTTAACCAAAAAAGACTACCCATTAAATTTTATGATCACAAAGAATTCATAGAAAAGAATTCCAAAATTATAATATTACGTGACGAAAAAACTAATGATTTTGATTTCTACAGAAATAGTTCAAGGGGAATTTTTAAGGTCAATGAAAATGAAATAATATTCTTAAATATTGTTCTTTCAGATTATAATAATAACAATACACACATACAAATTGAAATTGAACCTAGTGATAAGAATTTTATTTATGATTTTACTGAAGATCAGTTTGATAAAAAAATTCATAAGTCTTTGAATTATAATATCACATTAAATGATTTAAAGCTGAATTTCAATAAAAATACATTTTACCATGACACATCAATTGACTTAAATTTTGAAAAAGACACTTTAACTGTTTATAATCCAAATATTATTTTAAAAAATCCATATAAGGTAAAATTTCCGGATAACGATAAGGGAAACTTTATTGGATCACTAGATAAAAACAATAATGTAATTTATGTTAGCTCAAACAGGAAGGAGGGTTATTTTGAATACAAAACAAAAACATTAGGGAAATTTTTTATTAGTACTGATACGATTGGACCAATTATCAAAAAAATCAATAAAAAAGATCGTACTAATAATAAAAAAATTAGATTACTAATTAGAGATGAAGGAACAGGAATAAAAAAATACACTGCTAGAATTAACAATGAATGGGCATTATTCGAATATGAGCCAAAGAAAAATTTAATTCAATTTAAGCCAGATGATTTTATAGAATTAAAAGAAGAAAATGAACTTTTTATTGTTGTAGAAGATCTATTAGGAAACAAAACATTTTATAATGAAACTATATACTATAAACCTTGATTCTCTATTACAAAACTTTCTAAAAACTCAATTACATAATCAATATCTTTTTTTGTATTGTAGTGCGAAAAAGAAAATCTAAGCGAAATATTATCAATTTCTTTTTTATCAAGAATTTCTAAAAGAACATGTGATGGCTTATCACTTCCGGATTGACAGGCACTTCCAGCTGAGCATGCAATTCCAGCAATATCCATTTTAAAATTTAACACAGACTTTTTTTCAATATTAACGGGTAATTGCAAGTTCAATATAGTATCACTTGATTGACCTACATCACCATTTATTTTGAAATTAATTTTATTTCCTAAAGACTTTATAAAATAATTTTTTAAAGATTTTATTTTTTCTACTCTATTCTCTAAATTATTGTAAGCATCATTAAATGCTTGATTGAGACCTGCTATATTATGAACTGATTCGGTTCCAGCTCTACATCCTCTCTCCTGCTCTCCACCCTCAATAAATGAGACAAGTTTTGCTCCATTAAGTGCAACGGCAAAACCCACACCTTTGGGGCCATGAAATTTATGAGCTGAACATGTTAAATAATTGATATATGTATTTTCTAAATCAACAAAATAGTGACCTATAGTTTGAACAGTATCACTATGAAAAAGAGAGTTGTATTTTTTACAAATTTCACCAACTTTTTTTAAATCTATGATTGTACCAATCTCATTATTTATATGCATCAATGATACTAAAGTTTTTTTATTATCATTTGTTAGATAATCTTCCAACTCTTTCAAATCAGGTTTTCCAGTTTCATCAACACTCAAATACACAGCATCAATATTTTTATTATCACAATATGTATCAATACATTTTAATACTGCCTTATGTTCGATTTTAGTCGATATTA
>VMBT01000374.1_pt1 | contig 29631 bp, 27 predicted proteins | sample 4404301 | NCBI WGS metagenome assembly VMBT01 (sample SAMN12238535, study PRJNA552566) | marine metagenome | isolation source: Coastal seawater | place: USA: coastal Georgia, Sapelo Island | collected 2008-08/2009-08
CATGGACGCCGGCAAATTCCACATTCCTCTTTTGCTTTTTGGAGGTCCCGTAACACAGCCTGTGAAAATACACACACCGACCAGTCAGGTAGGTGTTTTTAACCTCGTCCAGGATCTATACGACCTCAAAGGTGAATCTATGTTCAAGGATTATGACCTGTTCGACAGCCACGAAGCGTTCTATGGGTATCGTGAAGGAGGTGGATTGGTCGATGATGGAGGTTGGTACTATTTCGATATGCCTTCAGGAAGATCTAAAGGAGATGGACAGCAGATCACCAGGATCAAATCATACTTGAGCAAAGTAGCCCTAGGGATGGAAGAGATATCGGGACCTTAGGCGCCCCATTTCTCGTTGAGTTTGAGCCACTTCTCCAGAACATCGCGTACACAGCCACGGCCTCCATGATTTGAACTCACATAATCCGCGATCTCAATGATCTCAGGAATAGCATCTGACGGACAGCATTTGAAAGCCACCTTGCTCATGATCTTGAGGTCAGGCATGTCGTCACCCATGTATGCTGTGGTAGACAGATCTACGACTCCGGAATCAATCAGTTCATCCAATACAGCGATCTTATCTTGGACCCCGGTAAAGACTTTCTCGACACCTAATCTGTTCAGTCGAGTTACAACACCTCGAGAGTTTCCGCCGGTGATCACGATGATCTGCAAGCCTGATCGAACAGCCTTCTTTGTGGCATAACCATCCCTGATATTCATGGTACGTAGCAAGTCGCCATTGTCATTCACAAAGACGCTTCCGTCAGTGAATACGCCATCAACATCGAAAATGAAAGTTTGGATCTTCTTAAGCTCGGTCAGGTACATGGTTCAGCTTTGATTATCGCGCCACTCGTACACCCATTGAGCCTGTATCATTTCGAGATGGCCCTCGCTGCACTCTTCGCGCTTGCCCATGAAATTAGGGAGTTCCAGCACCCATTCAATGAGATCTGTGAAGCGAATGCGATAGATCTTGCTTTCGCTGAACTCGTCTCCGAATTTGTCGTACAAAGCCATCGCGATATCCTCGTGATCAGCCCATGTGATCGGTAAGTTGAATTCGTTTGACATATGATCGATTAGTGTCCGTTGAATTGATCCTGATCAGGAATGACCACTTCTACATCAGCGGTCAGTTTACATTGACAGGCCAGCCGCGAATTTAATGTTGGATTGATCGCTCTGTCAATAAAGTCATCCTCTTTATCTGTGATCTCCGGAAGCGTGTCCATCCCCTGCTCCACATATACGTGGCAGGTACTGCACGCACAAACGGCACCACAATTGTGGTGTAACTCAATATCGTTGTCCAAAGCAACGTCGAGTATGGAATCACCGTCATATCCTACACAGACCTTATCGTCCAGATCCTTGTTCTCAAATTTGAAAGAGACCTTGTACATATCAGCAGAGCGCAAATCTACTATTTTAAACCATTCTAAATAAAAAATGTTCGAGCCTAATACTAAAGGAGTTCACAATCGTTATTCTTGTAGTCGAACCATGATACGAAGCATCATTTTCCTTCTGCTCATCGGACTGGGATCCATCGTTCAGGCGACCCCTAGTGGAGATGATTTTTTAAAAATGATCGGTCATCGGGTGGACGTACCTGAAATGCAGGAACTGCTCGACACTTTAGCGACCAAGGAACTCAAAGAATCCTATCAGCCTTTCAGTGAAACCTACTCCATCGAGTCCTTTGAATATGGCATCGCTCTTGAATTCAACAAGAACTTCATCCTGAAAGAGATCCGCTTCTATGATTCGGGATATGTATACCAGAAATGTCCTTTCAAACTTCCGCTCTATCATAAGATCCGCATTCATGAGGATCGATTCTTCGATCGCTTCGGCAATTATGACAAGGATCCAAGCAATCCATTCCTGTACAACGGCCGATTCGAGAACGGAAAAGTGAAGGTCTACTTCAAGGATCGACATTCCGAACTGATCACACTTACCTATAACGAGGAAGCGTTGAACCGTTCGGATCGCGAGTCTCTCGCGCATTGGGGATTTCGAGTGATACCTGACGGAAAATGTCTGAACACTCCTTTTGGCGGCACGCCTTGTTATGAAGGCATGTCAGAAATGGTTTGGCCCGATCGCAATTTGAAACTAAAAGCCATGTTCAAATATGGAGTTCCTCATGGCAAAGGTGGTTTTGAAGATACCACCGGGATGAAGTACGATGGTTCATTCAAGCTGGGATTCTTGTGGGGTATCGGGCAGCTTGTCGTTCCCGGACAATTCCAATATGCAGGAGAGTTTCTCATGGGAAAAAGAAACGGAAAAGGCACTGCATCTTACACCAACGGCACACGTTATGCCGGTCACTGGCTCAATGACAAAATGGATGGATACGGCACCTTTTGGTACAGCGAGAACTATGTCTACACAGGTCAATTCTCTCAGGACGAGATCAAAGGGAAAGGGAAACTGAGTACTCCCGAAGGATCGATCACGGGCTCATTCCGAAAAGGCAGACCACATGGTTTTGCCGAACAATATGTGAACACTAGTCAAACAACCTTGAGCGGAACGTATGTAGATGGCAAAAAGCAAGGTGAATTCACCTTGAAAAGCCCATTCTACGGTGTAAAGAAACTCTACTTTGAGAATGATGTAGAAGTAGCAGACCCCAATGCGGGTAATTAACTCACAGCTCCTTCTTTAAGCAGCAATTGAAGGGTCTTACCTGATTTGTGCTCCAGGGCAATGCTCTTACCCTTGGTATATGGCTCAATATTCTTCGGATCCTTGAAGTTGAAAACCGTGAACAACTGAAGACCGGTCTCTTTTTTGACGATAAAGCTGTTCTCAAGAGTCTCTAACAACTTCTCAAGTCGCGCTTCATCATTGTTCAATACCATACTGAAGGAGATCGCGGTATTCTGCATCACATTTATCTGGATCCCGGTTGTTGCACACGCGTCAAAGATCTCGCTCAGGTGATCCTCTACGATAAACGAAAAGTCTTTCGTCGAGATCGACAGCAGTACCTGATCGTCCTTGAAGATATAGCAAGGGATATCGATCAATTCCTTGCGCTGATGATCGGCAACAATGGTTCCACTTGCCTCAGGATCCACAAAGGACCGAACATGAAGTGGAATGGTCTTACGCATCAAAGGCTGTATGGTCTTCGGGTGGATCACCGACGCACCGTAATAAGCCAATTCGATCGCTTCCTTGAAACTGATCTCTGAAATGAGCTCCGTTTTTTCTACCCGCTTTGGATCAGCATTCAACACCCCCGGAACGTCTTTCCAGATGGTCACACTCTCGGCATCCAAACAGTAAGCGAAGATCGCGGCTGAATAATCCGAACCTTCTCGACCAAGGGTCGTCGTCTTGTTCGTAATAGACCTCCCGATAAAGCCCTGTGTGATGACAAATTGCTTCGAAACCAGTTTCCGGAGCATCTTGCCCACGAGCGATTCAGTTCGACTCCAGTTCACCCGAGCCCGGCGATGATGTTCGCTGGTCACAATGAAATTCCGGGCATCGAGCCAACGATTCGAAACTCCATGCTTGTTCAGGAACTGGCTTACGATCTTGGTAGAGATCATTTCCCCGAAAGAGATGATGCGATCATAGGCTTGATCATAGCTCAGTTCACCCGGTTCGGTCTCGAGCAGACATTCCAGTTCGATGAACAGGTTCTCTACTTCATAGTATTCATGAGAGTCCTCCTCAAGCAGATCATTGATGATCTCGCGGTGGAAGGATTTCAATTCATCCAAAAGCTTGGACACATCCTTACCGGTCATGTAAGCTTCGCACACTTTCTCGAGCAAATTCGTGGTCTTTCCCATAGCGCTGATCACAACAACAATGTTGGCTCCCTGATAGGAGCGAAGAATGGTCGCTACGTTCTTGACCGCTTCTGCATTTTTCACAGAAGCCCCACCGAATTTGAATACTTGCATGTCCCTAATTTGCCCTGTGCAGGCCTATATTTGCGGCAACAAAGGTAGAGCATCTGCATGGAAAAGAAACGAGTCATAACCCTCAGTCAGTTCATCGCTGACGAGCAAGCGAAATTTCCCGAATCGTCCGGTGATCTGTCCAAGATCTTCCGGGACATCAAACTGGCGTCCAAGATCGTGAACCGCGATGTTCGCAAGGCCGGCTTGGTAGACATCCTGGGTGCGCATGGCTCTATCAACGTTCAGGGAGAAGAGGTCAAGAAACTCGACGTACTCGCCAACAACGAATTCATCGCCAGTATTCAGGCGGGAGGTGACTGTTGCGCGTTGATCTCGGAGGAAGAGGATTATATCCGACACATGAACCCGGATGCGAAATATATCGTAGCTATAGACCCACTTGACGGTTCAAGCAACATTGATGTGAATGCCACGATCGGGACCATCTTTTCCATCTATCGTCGGATCAGTCCGAAAGGTTCACCGGTGACCGAAGCGGATTGCCTGCAAAAAGGGACCAATCAGGTCGCTGCAGGTTATGTGATCTACGGATCATCGACCATGATCGTGTATACCACCGGTCAAGGTGTGAATGGATTCACATTGGACGTTTCCATTGGTGATTTTTGTCTGAGTCATCCAAATATTCAGATCCCGCAGGACGGAAAGATCTACTCTGTAAATGAAGGAAACTTCCCGGTGATCCCGTTGGAAGTGCGTGAGTATATCAAATATTGCAAAACTCCGGACGCATCGACCAATCGCCCGTTCAGCGCGCGATACATTGGCTCACTTGTAGCTGATTTTCACCGTAACCTGCTCAAAGGAGGGATCTTCATGTATCCTTCAACGGAAACTGCTCCTACGGGAAAATTGCGTTTGATGTATGAGTGTAATCCGATGGCTTTCATTTTGGAACAAGCCGGAGGAAAGGCGATCGATGGTGTAGGACGGATCATGGAGGTAGAACCAACTGAATTGCATCAGCGTGTACCAGTTTACATGGGTAGCACCAAGATGGTAGAGAAACTGGAAACGTATCTGAATTCTTCAGAAGCTGCGCAATAGATCAGCGCTTTTCGTACCAATCCGAACCGCGTTTGGAGCTCGGTGTCACGATCGGATCGTGATTTTTCAAGAACCAGGCACTCAACAAAGCCGCGGCGCGATCATCATCCATGCTGTTCTCCTGTAATTTTTCCGGGCTGAAGTGATTTTGCACGAAGTGCGTATCAAAACTCCCATCGATGAAGCTCGGGTGCTCCATTACAAAGTATCCGAAGTCCAGCGTAGTTGCGATCCCCTCGATCTCGAACCGGCGGATGGCATCCTTCATGCGCTCGATAGCTTCGGTGCGATCCTTACCCCACACACAGAGCTTTGCGAACATGTTATCGTAAAAGATCGGGATCGTCGATCCTTCTTCCACGAAACCGTCGATACGAATATGATCCGCACTCGGAGGTCTGTAGCGCTCTAAAGTCCCAATATCCGGCAGGAAGTCATTGGTCGGGTCTTCCGCGCAGAGCCTCAGTTCGATGGCGTGTCCATTGATCTGAAGATCGTCCTGCGTAAAACTGAGCTTCTCTCCTCTTGCAACTCGGATCTGCCATTCGACAAGATCCAGACCTGTGATCATTTCTGAGATCGGATGCTCCACCTGAAGACGTGTATTCATTTCCAGGAAATAGAAATTCCGATTCTCATCCAGGAGGAACTCAACTGTTCCCGCACCTGTATAGTTGCACGATCGAGCCACATTGATCGCGGCATTCCCGATCTTATTTCTCAGCTCCTCATCCACAACTGCGGATGGGGCTTCTTCTACCAGTTTCTGATGCCGTCGTTGCACGCTACACTCGCGTTCAAAGGCATAGATATAGTTGCCGTGCTCATCTCCAAGCACTTGTATCTCGATATGTTTCGGGCCTCCGATGTATTTCTCGATGAAAACTGACCCATCGCCGAAGGAAGAGATCGCTTCTGAGATCGCCATCTTCATCTGACGATTGAGGTCTTCTTCTTTCTCAACGATCCGCATTCCTTTTCCTCCTCCGCCGGCACTAGCCTTGATCAATACAGGCATACCGATCTCACGTGCGATCTTCTTGGCTTCTTCAGGATCTTCCACGGCGTGTTCCGTTCCGGGCACTAAAGGAACGTCGAAGTCAGCAACCGCTTTTTTCGAAGCAAGTTTACTACCCATGACTTCCATCGCATCGGCACTCGGACCGATCAGTATGATGCCTGACTCCTGCAGCTTGCGAGCAAATGCCGGATTTTCAGACAAGAATCCGTAACCCGGATGAATGGCATCCACCTCTTCGCGCTTACAGATATCGATCAGCTTATCGGCCAACAAGTAACTTTCAGAACTCGGACCGGGACCCAGAAGGAATGCCTGATCTGCCATTCGAACATGCATGGACGTGCGATCCGCTTCGGAATACACGGCTACCGTTCGAATGCCCATCTTGCGACAAGTACGGATCACTCGAACCGCGATCTCTCCCCGGTTAGCGATCATTACTTTCTTTATGTCACGAAGAGTCTGGCTCAAAAGGGATGTATTAAGGTTTTTCGATCATGGAGAGGGTAAGCATCTCGTGCTCAGATTCATTGATCTGACCAACGCCGAATACCCCACCCGATGCGTTTGCGATCTGTACAGCAATATCTTTCAAACTATTGTAATACTGCACAGCATACGCCTTGTCCAGTTTTTTAAGAGCAGCACCCAAAGCGCTGAGTCGATTCGTCAGTTCTGCATGACGCTCTTCCCAGGCTACAGGCATAGCGTTCAAGATGGAATTCATCTCATCGGCTGCTTCCTGAGCGTCAAGTATCTTGTAGAAATCCTCCAGATCATTCTTCTCTGAATACGTTTTCACATGGATCACCTCGCTCACGCGATCGATCTCTTTATTCGACAATTCACCATCGGCCCCGCCGATCAATAATGCCACCATGTAAGGTCCTTTGAAAAACTCTTGTTTTTCTGAATCCTTGAGATTCCTGAGTTGGTACAACATTTACGCGTAATTTTGAGCGGCAAATTTATGCAAATAGGGATAATAAGGCAGGCGCAACTCCTATTTTTAAAGGAGTTGAAGTGTGAATGGCGAAACAGATATGCCATTAATGGAATTTTGGTTCAATTACTGAGTTCTGTCTTCATCTGCTATCTCATATTTTCCAGTATAAATTCCTCGACCTGGACCGCCCTGGTGTTCCTGGTCCTCTTGTTCACTTCCACCAATGCCATTGCGCGTTCATTTGCTTCTGAAAGTGAAGGGCGCATGTTGTATTATCACCAATTGAGTAATCCTTTGGCCATGTTTCTTGCTAAAGCGTTATTCAATAGCGTGATCTCAGTTGCCATCGCAATAATTGGATTTTACGTGTTCAAGGTCCTTTTAGGTACCGGGGACGAACCAATGCAGCTACTGTATCTGCTCCTGTTGTTCTCAGCGGGAAGTGGCTTATTGCTCTCTACTGTCTCAGCTATCAGTGCAAAAAGCAAAGGAGGGAATATCCTCATGCCGGTATTGGCATTTCCTCTCATGATCCCCTTGCTATTGGTATCCACTACAGCCGGCAGAAAAGTCCAATCTCAAATGGAGTTTGACGTGCTTCCCGACATTCTGGTCATGGTGTTCATCATTGCCATGATCGGAGTGCTCACAACCTTGCTTTACAAGTTTTTGTGGCAGGATTAAGCAACGAATGAATTTCACAGGAGTCTAACATATAAGAAGCGGTCTCTGAAGATTGCTCGCTTCTCTTTAAATTGCAGGCTTATGCGAAGATTCATACCATTCCTTTTTGTGCTGTTTTCGTGTGTTTTTGTCTTTGCCAAGACAGACATCACCTTAAATAAAGATGCGATCACCGAACTCAAGATGAATGCTGATTACGGTATTCCGTGGATGGGTTCCGTGGCACCTGACCTGGATCTTTCAGAGACGGAGTTCATCGAAGCATTTGTGAGCACTTACCTGAATGAGCATCATTCATTTGTCGAAGTGAAACGACAGGAAGACAACATCGGTATGACCCACGTTAGATTTCATCAGTATGCTCATGGTTTGAGGGTGGAACATGGAACGCTCATTCTGCACCTCAGGGGCGAGAGAGTGGAATCATTCAATGGAGAGGTATATCCTGTACAGGATCTTTCGAATGCCCTTCTGACCTATGAGGAAGCATTAGCCAAATACAGCTATGAGCATCCGTTGGATGTCTCTCTGATACAAACTCCGGGCGAAGAACACAGATCTCCTGTATTGATGATCAGCGAAGAAGGTTCTCTACCCGCGCCATCTTATATGATCGTGATCGCTAATGAGTCCGGTAGTCGGGAAGATCATGTGTATATCTCGGCAAGTGATGCAAGCATCCTTAGCCTTGAGCCACAGGTCATTCATACCGACTCGATGGGTACAGCTAAAACGTACTTCCGCGGTACTCAAACAGTTGTTGCCGACTACCTTGGCACGAACAGCTTCCGTATGAAGGACAACGCCCGTGACCTCAATACCTATGATGGGAATTTGGGAAATTACCTAAAAGATTCAGATAACAAGTGGGAAACCGCAGGAAAGGAAATTGCCGGAGATGTTCATTGGGGAATGGGTAAAATGAACAACTTCATGGACGATAAATTCGGTTGGAACAGTTATGCCAATAACGGGGATAGTATGGTGTCCATTCTCAATTTCGGCGGAAGCGGAAATGCATTTTGGAACCTGAGCGGCAACTATGCCACATTCCTAGTGAATAAAACAGCGAGCGTCGAGCCCTGTGCAGCGATGGATGTGGTTGGACATGAATTCGGTCATGGTATCTGTGATGAAAATGCCGACATGGTGTACACAGGTGAAACATGTATGCTGCACGAATCATTTGCCGACATCTCCGGTGCTGCACTGGAATATTATGTAGATAGTGCAAAGGCCAATTGGCTTTTAGGAGACGAAGTTTGGAACGGCGGGATCAGAAACATTCAAAACCCGGCAACATTCCGACATCCAAAAACATACAAAGGAACCAACTGGGGTCGTGGCTGTCATGCCAACGGAGGAGTACAGAATTATTGGTTCTATCTGGTGGCGGAAGGTGACACCGGCACCAACGACTTCAGTCATAGCTTCTCGATCCCGGGACTGGGTAGAGATACAGCCTTGCAGATCATATTCAGAGCGGTCTTCTATTATGCCCGCCCTCGGACCAACTTCCCTGATATGGCGAGCTACACCTTGAAAGCTACGAAGGATCTTTACGGAACTTGTGGCAAAGAACTTCAGCTCGTTTGGGACGCCTGGAAAGCTGTGGGTATTGAGGATACCACCGTGCAGTTGATCAACCTGGATCACGGGATCGTGGCCAACAAACTGCGCTGTACCAGTTTGCCGGTGGATCAGACCTTTAAATCAAAAGGAGATCCTACTCGATCAGTGATGTGGGACTTCGGGAATAACGATACCTCCAGCTCATTTGATGTGAGCAGGACATTCACTACATACGGACCTAAAACCGTCATGTTGAGTACAACGGTGTGTAACAAGACGTTCCGCGACACATTCACTATTCAGATCAACGCTCAACCAACCGCAGAATTCACTCCTAATCAGAATGTATTCTGCTTCAATAATGGAGATACATTGCATTGCGAAAACACCACCAAGAATCCGGATGCAAGCCAAAATCTCCTGTACAAATGGACGGTAGAGCCGTATTTATACGAATTCACAACCGAGGATCTGGCATTGCCGATCAATGGTTTACAATACAGTTTCACGGTTCAGTTGGATGCCTTTTATAAAACAGGGTGTTCTGCATCAACTCGAGACGACTTCAGTTTACTGCCGGCGCCGATCGCACAAATGAGCGCCAAGAATGTCTGTTCAGGGGAAATAGTCAAACCTACGAACTCCACCGATACGACCAGACCATTGGATCTGAGATGGGAAGTTCGACATCTGCAAACGGGAGCATTGCTTGCCACGTCCAACAAGTTTGCACCGGAATTCGACTTGAAGACCTCCGGAGAGGTCAGGATCATACTTGAAGCGACGGACCCGGAGACCAAGTGTAATTCCATTGCTATGGATACTATCGAGATCTTCAAGAACCCGACTCCTACCTTTACCAGAGAAGGAGCTTGCTTGAATGATACGGTCACTTTCACTCATACGACACAACACGACGTAAACCTCACTTGGTTCCAATGGAACTTTGGCATCTATCGCCCGTTCAACAAGGAAGTAGTGCACTTCATCCCGAGGGAAGTCGGTGTACTGAAATTCAGTTTGGAAACACGTGACGATAATGGCTGTAGAGGTATCGTATACGACAGCATTGAGATCGAAACCATCGAAGCTTCTTTTGAGGTGGAAGATTTCTGTCAGAATACTACCGGAAAGGTCATCAACAACTCTTCAGGAACCATTACAGGTTTCAGTTGGGATCTGGGTAATGGCGAAAGCAGCACCAACGCAGAGCCTGAGCTGAACTATGATCAAAGTGGGACTTATGATATCATGCTAACAGCTACTTCTGGTAATTGTAGTCATACGATAAGCAAAGAAGTTGTGGTCTACGATGTTCCACAACCGGATTTCAACATGTCGGGTGTCTGTGCAGGAGAAGATTCACATTTTGAGAATCTAACTCCCGGAGCTGATAATTCTTCATCGCGATGGAGTTTCGGAGACGGGGACACCAGTGTTGAATCAGACCCAACCCATTTCTACGAAGTAGATGAGACCACATCTTTCAATGTTCGACTTGAAATGAGCAACTCAGATGGGTGCGTAAATACCACTTCCAAAGTGATCACGATCAATGATCTGTCTAATTGCGGATTCACCTGGGAATATGCTTACCCGAGCAGAGAAGTGCATTTCATGCCTGATAGCTCGGAGTACAGCACCTACTCATGGGACTTCGGAGATGGAAATTCTTCGGACGATGTTCAACCGAAGCATCAGTATGAAAAGGATAAGAATTATGTGGTCACACTCGAGATCCAGGACAAATTTGGATGCGCCTGTCTGGGCAGAAAAAGTGTTCGTGGCCTGAATCTGGGAGTCGGATCGATCAGTGTTGAAAGCTGGGATGTATATCCAAATCCTAATGCCGGAGTAGCGATAATTTCCGGTCCGCAAGCAACAGGAAAGGTTTCGTATTCATTGACCGATATCCACGGTCGGATCGTGAAGGAAGGACAAACACGTCCCGGTGATATGATCGATCTGCAAACAGTAGCCGATGGTACGTACATGTTCAGAATACACTCGGAATCAGAACACGTGGTTCGCCGATTGGTCATTCACAGACAATAGGCCGATACTCACCCTTTTCATATAGGAGTTCCCTCGCGTTTTCCAGACCTTTGCGGCATGACGAAGAAAGCCATATTGTTCATTCTCGATGGCTGGGGTGTTGGTAAGCACGACAGCACGGACGCAGTATTCAAAGCCGGCACTCCCTACATGGACAAACTCATGTCGGAGCAGCCCGTTTCATATTTGAAGACGTACGGGACCAATGTCGGACTCCCGGATGGACAAATGGGAAATTCCGAGGTAGGGCACATGAATATCGGCGCCGGTCGCATTGTCTACCAGATGCTGGTCCGCATCAACAAAGCTTTCGAAGAAGGGAGTATCAAAGATCTGCCCGGAGTACGGGACTTGCTTCAAAAAGCAAGGAGTAAAAACGGTAAGATCCACTTGATCGGATTAGTTTCCGATGGAGGTGTTCACAGCTCCATCGATCATCTCAAAGGCCTCTGCAAACTGTTCACTGAGGAAGGACTAGATGATCGAGTGCGAATTCACTGTTTCACAGATGGCCGCGACACGGATCCACATTCTGCCAAGCGATACATTTCTGAATTGGATCGAAAAGAGGTTTTGGGAAAATCGCGTATTGCATCAATGATCGGGCGCTATTTTGCCATGGATCGCGATAAGCGTTGGGAACGAGTTAAGAAGGCTTACGATCTATTGGTCAACGGGAAAGGCGATCCACAATCATCGGCATTAGCAGGGGTTATGAGTTCGTACGCGAATCACATCACCGACGAGTTCATCGAGCCGGTAGTTGTGGTGGATGAAGATGGGGCACCGGTTGGAAAGATCGAAGATGGGGACATTGTAGTTTCCTTCAACTTCAGAACAGATCGAGGTCGACAGATCACTACCGCTTTGAGTCAGCAAGCTTTTCACGAATACAATATGCACCCACTCGATCTGTCGTATTACACGATGACCGAGTACGACAAGAGTTTCGATAACGTGGAGATCCTATTTGAAAATCAGGATCTGGAGATGACCATGGGAGAATATCTGTCCAAGGTCGGACTCAAGCAACTAAGAGCTGCAGAAACGGAAAAATACCCACACGTTACCTTCTTTTTTAGCGGTGGGAGAGAAAATGCATACGATGGCGAGGATCGGATTTTGATACCATCGCCTAAAGTAGCTACTTACGACCTGCAACCGGAAATGAGTGCCCCTGAATTAACTGAGGCAATTGCAGGAGCGATCCGGGAAGGCAAGCATAATTTCATGTGCGTCAATTTTGCGAATCCTGATATGGTGGGTCATACCGGGGTTTTCGAAGCGATCATGAAGGCATGTGAAACGGTCGACAATTCTATGGAACAACTGGTCCCGCGAGCTACTCAAAATGGATACAAAGTCATGATCATCGCCGATCATGGTAATGCGGATAATGCCGTCAACGAAGACGGAAGCCCAAACACTGCCCACAGTGTCAATCCGGTACCTTGTATCATAGTCGGAGAAGAAGAAGGAATTCAGATCCGGGATGGCATCCTGGCGGATGTTTCTCCAACCATCTTGAAGATGATGGGACTTGATCAACCGGATGAAATGACCGGTCACTCTCTGATCGCTAAGGACAATTGATTTGCAGAGCGAGATCAAACTAGAGCTGGCAGAAATGGGCGAAGATGGCTATCACATCTTCTGCGAAGCAAAGGTGAATGGCATTGACGTCAGAGCGCTAATCGATACCGGAGCCAGCAAAAGCGTGGTGACCAGAGCCTTTTCAAAACGATTAGTAAATGTCACACCCATCGTATATAAGGATTCTCATTCCAGCGGTGTGGGTGGTGAAGTGATCCAACCAGACTTCATTCAGGTCGAGAGTGTCAAAATGGGCAAGATCAAACTCAAAGATGTCATCATCGGCATTCTGGATCTTGATCATGTGGAAGAAGTATACAATGCCGTGAATGTGGAGCCGTTTGAATTTCTGATCGGGGCCGACTTATTGGTGATGTATCGGGCCAGTATTGATCTGCGAAAAGGAAAAATGAAGATCAGAGGCTAGGTGCAACAAGAAAAAACCCCACTGGACAGACCAGTAGGGTTTCTACACACTTAAAGAACTATAAAACTAAATAATGAATGGCTTTAAAAGCCTGTTGGCCTATCTGACGTAGTTGTAGTTCAACGTACTACCGTTAACCACAAATTCTGTTTTCAATTCTGTCTCGGTCAGCGTTTTCAGCTCCATGTTCACCGGATCTTCTGTTCCCATAAATAAGACATCTATGGAGCTGGAGTCGCTAACCGAGAATTCCCAGGTTCCGATCGGTTCCCAGCTGTCGTTGTTCATCAGGAAGAAGAAAGCACCTTCTTCTGTGAACAAGTACTTAGTGGCACCGTCGGTAGTTTCTGCCTGACCATTTCTGAATGTTTCTTTTAATACCCATTCCTGAGCGATCTTATCCATGATGGAAAGTTCGGGTTCCTCTTTGTTATCGTCTTGTTGGATCGGTGTGGGAGTCACTGAATCGTCTGAGCAAGAACGCACGGTCATGATCAGTGCTGTAGCAAGTAAAATGATGTAATTGATTTTCATGATAATTTCCTTTTGTTCATGAGTAAGACCAAAGAATGGGGACTTTTCGCTGCGCTGAAAAAGGGTAAATTCACGGCTTTAGTGACGAACGCCACGAATCCTGTGATGTATGTTCAAAATTTAATGATGAACGTCGGGGCGCTTATAATCAACGCTTTAGGATAATATCCAGAACCTTGTCCTTATGCGTCCGTCCCAAGGGTATCTGGCCTAGTTCGTTGATCTCTATGCCGGATGATGAAACCGAGCGCACGTGATCAGTATTCACCACGTAGGATTTGTGAACCATCAAGAAATTATCCGCACCCAGTTGCTGTTGAAACTCTTTCAAGGTACTCCGAATGATGAGCATTTCTCCGCCTTTTACATGGAGCTTCACGTAGTTCTGCATGGATGAGACACAGAGTATCTCCCCGGGATCTACTTTTTCGTACTTGCCTTCGTGCTTCACGAAAAAAGGATCGTCAGTTCCAATAGCACCTGCTCGAAATCTATATACCTCCTGCGCTTTTTGTACCGCTGCGGTGAGACGATCGGGTGAGACGGGTTTTAGCAAATAGTCAACGGCGTGTAGTTCGTAGCTCTCTACTGCAAAATCATGGTATGCAGTCACATAGATGAATAACGGGAGATCACCCTCGTATTTTTTTACGAAGTCGATCCCGGATAGCCCCGGCATTTCAATGTCCAAAAAGATGAGGTCGACTGACTCGCGTTCGAGAATTTCAGAGAGTTGATCGGTGTCACCTGCTTCACCAACCACTTCTACGAGTGGGATCTGTTCCAAATAGGATCTTAATCCGGAACGCGCCAAAGGCTCGTCATCGACAACTATGGATCTAAGCTTCATCGGTATCCCAATTTACTTCCAATTTAGCAATTGCCGTTTTGCCAACAATATGAAGAGAGAATGCTGCCCGCTCACCGTAGATCAGCTCCAGTCTCTTTTTTAAGTTTTCAAGCCCTAATCCTCCTTTGGTCCTATCTGATGTCACTTTTTGGGCAATGGTATTCTCCACTTTGTACTTCAAACCGGATGCGTCTGATGTTAGGACCAGCGATATCTCTCCTCCCTCACCACTGGCGGAGTATTTAAAGGCATTTTCCAGTGGAATGATCATGAGCAATGGTGCGATCTCTCGGGTCATATCCCCTGAAATGGAGAGGTCAACCTTAAAGCCATCCTCCTTTCTGATCTTCTGCACTTCGACATACTTCTGGAGATATGCCACCTCATCTGCCAGGGAAACCATTTGATTCCCCGTTTCATACAACTGGTAGCGCAGCAGATCGCTGAACTCATGAATGAGTTTCCGTGCATTCGAATTGCTCTCCTCCACGAGAAAATAGAGGTTATTCAATGTATTGAACACGAAATGTGGATTGATCTGTGCCTTGAGGTAATCCAACTCAGCGCGCACCCTCTCTTTCTCCAATCGATCACTTATTGTGCGCTGTTCCAGCCATTTTTGATAGTATCGAGTTCCGGTGAGGAATATCATTCCGAATGCCAGGACCAAATAGCTGTCAAAGATCTGATAGCTCAAGGTCCGAAACACGCGCTCAAACTCTTCCTATAATCCGGTGGTTATTCGATAAATGCCATAATGCACATAATAAAACGCCACCACTCCAATTGCATAAACAACTACAACAGATGCAATGAACGAGGTGTAGTACAACCAAGCACTTAGTTGTTGAGTGATCCGGTTTCTAGTCCAATCTATGAGTCTCAGACTCAATATGATCATTCCAAGATCTGCCATAGCCGTAAGGGTGATCTGAATGATCTCCGCCACTCGGAAGTCATCGCGAAATGCAAAGCGATAGATGAACAACAGTGCAAAAAGGAGGGAATACCACCAAATATTCTTACGCGGTCTTTCTGAATGCATTTCAACAAAGCTATTCAGAAATATGATTCGCAATCAACAACGAGAGAGCACAACTTGAATTCACCAAACAACAAAATTGTCTCGCAGGTTGGTTAGTATGGATTACTCCTCATGCTCGACCGCTAGAAGTGACCTGAGATTGTCACACAACTTCGTTATATTTAACATACCTTAATGGTGGCATGCATAGACGAAAGCTAAATAGGTTGGTATTCTTCTTCTCACTTCTCATTTTTTGGGCATGTTCCCAAGAGAACGACCTTGGAAGACCTACTTATGCTCATCCTACAATAGAACCTCTTCCTTATCTTCCTGTTTACCCGGGCTCGTATTGGATCTATGTTGATAGTAAAGGAGACACTATTGTCAAGTCATCAGCCAAAGAATACAGATCTGTGAGTGCAGATTGCCAAGGCTCTGAAGATTCGATCATGGTTCCATTTTATGACGGGATGTACATTCATGGGTACAATTACATCATGTGTACTGATTATCCTCTTGCCAAGAATAAACGCTTTCATGGTATTCTCAGAGATGACTCTGTTGGAACCTTGGTGCAATATTGGTCCATTCCAAGAGGGTTTAACAGTACACAAATTATTGAAAGAAGAGACTTCAGCTTAATTGTAAATGGTGAGCAATACGATAGCGTGCTAGTGGTGCTTGACTATTCAAGTGGTGGAGGTCTTTACAACAACGATCCCTATATAGAAAACAGCAGGAAGTATTATGCAAAGAATGTCGGATTGATTCTGGAAGAAGGAGGCAACTACGTTACAAGAAAGGCATTGATTGCGTACTACATCAACAGATGATTACAACTTCGAGAAATGGGCTAAAGAGAGAATATTAACCTATGGATCAGATAGTCCACTGATCGTGAACTAACGCGATCAGATACAGATGTCCGTCGATGACATCGAAAACAAGTTTGAGCTGGGCCCAGTCCATACCACCAAATTCTTCGGTTCCATTCACATAATAACTCATGTGATACGAGTCCTTAAAGTAGTCGCGAAGATTGTTCAAGGAATTTCCGTACGATGAATATGTCTGGAATTCCACCTTATCGGCAGCACGGAAGTCTCTGTCATAGACAAAGCGATCATGATATTTTCCAAACGTCACCTCGATGGGATCACCGCTTCCATCGTAACTGCCCCATACTCTGAGTACTGACGTATCTCCAAGGAGAAGGGTCTCCTTATCAACGACTTGCTGCCCATCATGGATGTACGCATAAGGTGCAAGGTGAAGTCCCCTTTTCTTGTGAACGAATTTGCTCAAAGTGGGATAATCCGCTGTGCTCAAAGCATTGAGAATGCGAACTGCCACGCGACCGACCATTTGCGAATCCACACCGTTGACTTCGATCATAGGAGGTTGATGCATAGTGGTATCCCCCGTGGACAAACTATCGCTCGGATCTCCGGGTAGCAGCTCCGAGGATATCACCGCAGCCGTACTTGATAGTTGTCGCCAATGACGCAATGCCACCAAACTTCCTGAAAAAGCGATCAGGAAGATAATTACCTTATGCCATTCCTTCAATTGCATCGGAGGACATTAAAGATTTGTAAAAAGCCCGAGATCAGGCTTCTCCACCCGGTCCAAAGTTCATCGGGAACTCAGGTAGAGCTTCGTGTGATTTGATCTCCCCGAACTGATTCTCGAACTTCTGGATATTCTCGCTCAAAGCCATCATCAGACGCTTTGCGTGTTGTGGTGATAGGATCACCCTTGACTTGACCTTCGCTTTCGGCGTTCCGGGCATCATGCGAATGAAATCGACGATGAACTCAGAATTCGAATGAGAGATTATTGCCAGGTTGGAATAGATACCATCTGCAACGTCCTCGTTCAATTCCACGTCGATCTGTTGCCCTTGTTTCTTTTCTTCAGCCATTTTTCTTGTGTTTAGTTCTGTTGGAGCAAAAAAAATGCCTCTAATATTAGAGGCATTTTTGTCAGTTTATTAGTGAGTGGTTAAATACTACTTCGCAGCTTCAACCTCTCCAACCGTTTCCGGTTCATCTTCTTTTGCAGACATGAGCAGGTCGTACTCTTCACGAGAACCTACAACGAGGTCTTCGTAAGCGCGCATTCCCGTTCCTGCAGGGATCAAGTGACCTACGATCACATTCTCCTTCAGACCGAGCATGTTGTCTACTTTACCCGCTATGGCTGCTTCATTGAGCACTTTCGTGGTTTCCTGGAAGGAAGCGGCAGACATGAAGCTCTCTGTTCCTAGAGATGCTTTTGTGATACCCATGAGCAATGGCTCAGAAGTGGCAGGAACCGCATCCCGTACTTGTACAGGCTTGAGGTCCTTTCTCTTCAGTACAGAGTTCTCATCACGCAGTTTACGCATGCTGACAATCTGTCCTGCCTTGAGCTCAGTGGAGTCTCCCGAATCTGCAACAACCTTCTTGTCATAGATCCAATCGTTCTGCTCTTTGAATTCGAATTTACTAACCGCTTCACGTTCCAGGAACTTGGTATCTCCCGGATCCACGATGGTTACCTTCTGCATCATCTGGCGAACGATCACTTCGATGTGTTTATCGTTGATCTTCACACCCTGTAGGCGATATACTTCCTGAATACCATTCACTACGTAACGATGTACTGCACTTGGTCCTTCAATGGCAAGGATATCTCTCGGAGTGATAGAACCGTCGGAAAGTGGTGTACCCGCTTTCACGAAGTCATTATCCTGAACCAGGATGTGCTTACTCAGTGAAACGAGGTATTTCTTCTTGATACCTTCCTTCGACTCGATGATGATCTCTCTGTTACCTCGCTTGATACCACCGTAGCTTACCACACCGTCGATCTCAGATACAACGGCAGGGTTCGATGGGTTACGCGCTTCGAAAAGTTCAGTCACACGTGGAAGACCACCCGTGATATCACCAGTCTTACCGAGAACACGAGGGATCTTGGAAAGGATAGTACCGGCTTTGATCTTAGCGTTCTCCTCTACGTTGATGTGAGCTCCCACAGGAAGGTTGAATTCCTTGATGGTTTCTCCTTTCTTATCAACGAGAATGATCGCAGGAGCAAGTTTCTTATCTCTGTTCTCGATAAGTACTTTTTCCTTGAATCCGGTTTGTTCATCGATCTCATCCTTATACGTGACACCGTCGATGATGTCTTTGAATTCGATCTTTCCTTCCTGATCACTGAGGATCACGGCGTTATATGGGTCCCAGCTACAGATCACATCGCCTTTCTTCACCTTGGCTTTATCCTTCACCCTAAGGATGGATCCATAAGGAACGTTCATGATAGTAAGTGTTTCCTTCGACTTCTTATCGAGGATCTTTATCTCACCAGATCGTCCTACAACAACCTCTTGCTTCTCTCCTTCATCGGTGACCTTGCTAACGGTTTTGATCTCGTCGAATTCAAGAACACCTTCCATTCTGACCTGTAATTGTGACTCAGCTGCAATGTTCGATGCAGTACCACCCACGTGGAATGTACGCAGTGTAAGCTGTGTACCCGGCTCCCCAATAGATTGTGCTGCGATCACACCTACAGCTTCTCCAACCTGGACCATACGGCCGGTTGACAAGTTTCGTCCGTAGCACTTGCTACAAGTACCGCGACGAGACTCACAAGTCATTACAGAACGCATCTCGATAGAATCGATCTCAGCCTCTTCGATCGCACTTGCGATCAGTTCAGTGATCTCCCCTCCGGCTTCTACGAGCACCTCATCCGTTTTAGGATGAGTTACCTCAAAGAGTGCAGTTCGGCCGAGGATTCGGTCATAAAGACTTTCCACGATCTCATCATTCTCCTTGAGTGCAGATATTTCAATTCCGCGAAGTGTCTCACAGTCGTGCTCGGTAACAACCACGTCCTGCGCAACATCGTGTAACCTTCTCGTAAGGTAACCCGCATCCGCAGTTTTAAGGGCTGTATCGGCAAGACCTTTACGCGCACCGTGCGTAGAGATAAAGTACTCGAGGATCGAAAGTCCTTCTCGGAAGTTCGAGAGGATCGGGTTCTCGATGATCTCACCTGTACCACCATGTCCGGTCTTCTTCTGAGGCTTGGCCATCAGACCCCTCATACCACCGAGCTGACGAATCTGCTCTTTAGAACCCCTCGCACCGGAGTCAAGCATCATAAAGATCGGGTTGAAACCTTGATCGTCATTTGCAAGCTTGGTGATCAACGCGTCAGAAACGCGTGAGTTGATCCTTGTCCAGATATCGATCACCTGGTTATAACGTTCGTTATTGGTGATGAATCCGTTGTTATAGTTGAACGTGATCTCGTCTACTTCTTCCTTCGCCTGAGCGATCAGTTGATCTTTCTCATCCGGCAACACAACGTCGCTGATGTTGAACGAAAGACCACCTGTGAATGAGTAGCGGAATCCGAGGTTCTTGATATTATCGAGGAATTCAGATGTTTTTGCAATTCCTACTTCTTTCACCATGTTACCGATGATATCACGCAACGATTTCTTAGTGAGCAGGGCATTGATGTATCCGAGTTCTTCAGGTACGAATTCATTGAAAATTACCCGTCCAACAGTGGTTTCGATGACCTCCTCCTTCAACTCACCTTCAGCGAGTACAGTCGTTTTCACTTTGATCACCGCATGTAGATCTGCACGACCTTCGTTGTGCGCGATCTTCACTTCCTCTGCAGAGTAGAAGGTCAATCCTTCTCCTTTAACCGGCTTTTTCTTCGTATGCTTTCTAGGCTTGGTCAGATAGTACAGACCAAGAACCATATCCTGAGATGGTACAGCGATCGGAGCTCCGTTCGCAGGGTTCAGAATATTGTGTGGTGCAAGCATGAGGATCTGAGCTTCCAATACGGCTGCATTACCAAGAGGTACGTGAACCGCCATTTGGTCACCGTCGAAGTCGGCGTTGAAACCGGTACAAACGAGTGGGTGAAGCTGGATGGCCTTACCCTCGACCAATTTTGGTTGGAATGCCTGGATACCCAATCTGTGAAGAGTCGGAGCACGGTTAAGCAATACCGGGTGTCCTTTGAGGATATTCTCGAGGATCTCCCAGATCACCGGATCCTTGCGATCGACGATCTTCTTCGCTGATTTCACCGTCTTCACGATACCGCGCTCGATGAGCTTACGGATGATGAACGGTTTGAACAGCTCGCTTGCCATTCCCTTAGGAAGTCCACATTCGTGAAGCTTCAACTTAGGACCTACTACGATCACAGAACGACCGGAGTAGTCGACACGTTTACCGAGAAGGTTCTGACGGAAACGTCCTTGCTTACCTTTAAGCATATCACTCAAAGATTTCAGAGGTCGGTTACCGCTTGCCTTCACGGCATTGGCACGTCGAGTATTATCAAGAAGGCTGTCTACAGCTTCCTGCAACATACGTTTCTCGTTACGGAGGATCACTTCAGGGGCTTTGATCTCCATCAAACGCTTCAAGCGGTTGTTACGGATGATCACCCTTCGGTACAGGTCGTTGAGATCCGAAGTCGCGAATCGTCCACCATCCAGAGGTACGAGTGGTCGCAACTCAGGTGGGATCACAGGGAGGATCTTCATGATCATCCACTCCGGCTTGTTCTCAAAGCGGCTGTTCGCATCGCGGAAAGCTTCGATCACCTTCAAGCGCTTCAAGGCTTCCGCCTTACGCTGCTGAGAGGTTTCATTTGCTGCCTGGTGACGCAAGCTGTAGCTCAAGTCATCAAGGTCCAGACGAGAGAGGAGTTCCCAAAGGGCTTCAGCTCCCATCTTCGCAATGAATTTATTAGGATCGTTGTCTTCAAGGTATTGGTTCTCCTTTGGAAGTGCATCCAGGATGTCGAGGTATTCTTCCTCAGTAAGGAAATCGAGATAGTTCACACCATCTTGCTCCTTCACACCCGCCTGGATCACTACATAACGTTCGTAGTAGATGATCATGTCGAGCTTCTTCGTAGGAAGACCGAGCAAGTAACCGATCTTATTCGGAAGTGAGCGGAAGTACCAGATGTGTGCTACAGGGACTACCAATTCGATATGTCCCATGCGCTCACGGCGAACTTTCTTCTCAGTAACTTCCACACCACAGCGGTCACATACGATCCCTTTGTAACGGATACGCTTGTATTTACCACAGTGACACTCATAGTCCTTCACAGGTCCGAAGATCCGCTCACAGAACAATCCACCCATCTCCGGCTTGTAGGAGCGGTAGTTGATCGTTTCAGGCTTGGTCACTTCTCCATTCGATCTCTGGAGGATCATTTCAGGTGAAGCCAGACCAATGCGAACTGTTTTGAAGTTGCTTTTTATTTTCTGTTCTTTTCTTGTGTAAGCCATTGTCGTCTTTTTGTGTGTTAAAACCAGGGGATTATTCGAATGTCACTTCCAGTCCAAGTCCACGTAGCTCGTGAAGGAGTACGTTGAATGATTCAGGAATGCCTGGTTCTACTGAGTTATCCCCTTTAACAATTGCCTCATATGTCTTGGCTCTTCCGATGATATCGTCAGACTTAACAGTGAGGATCTCACGGAGTATGTTGGATGCACCGAATGCCTCGAGTGCCCAAACCTCCATCTCACCGAAACGCTGACCACCGAACTGAGCCTTACCACCCAGAGGTTGCTGAGTAATGAGCGAGTAAGGTCCAATGGAACGTGCGTGCATCTTGTCGTCAACCATGTGGCCGAGTTTCAACATGTATATCACACCCACAGTGGTTTGTTGATCGAAACGTTCTCCGGTCAATCCATTGTAGAGGTACGTTGCACCATTGGCTGGCACTTTCGCCTTCTTGACATATTCTTCGATATTGCTTTCTGTTGCTCCGTCGAAGATCGGAGTCGCGAACTTCAGTCCAAGTTCAAGACCTGCCCATCCGAGAACAGTCTCGTAGATCTGTCCAAGGTTCATACGAGAAGGTACACCAAGTGGGTTCAATACGATGTCCACCGGAGTTCCATCTTCAAGGAATGGCATGTCCTGCTCAGGAACGATACGCGCAACGATACCCTTGTTACCGTGACGACCCGCCATCTTGTCCCCTACTTTCAGCTTACGCTTAGAGGCCAGGTAGATCTTCGCCAGTTGTAGGATACCGGTTGGAAGCTCATCACCAACGCTGATCGCAAAATGCTGACGCTTGTAGTCGGTGATCACCTTGTTCTTCTTCGACTTGTAGTTGTTCAGAATCTCAGCAACCAACGCATTTTTCTTGTCGTCGGCTGTCCATCCGTGATAACTCACGAAGTCGAAATCGATTTCGTTCAGGTTCTTCATGGTGAACTTGGTTTTCTTCGGGATCACTTCCTCGAAGTACACGTTGTTCACACCTTGTGAAGTCCTTCCGCTCACAACTTTGAAGAGTTTCTCGATGAGTTGCTCTCTCAGTTGTGCGAGATTCTTATCGTGTTCTGCGTCAAGCTTGGCCAGTTTGATCTTGTCCTCAGCTTTAGCAGTTTTGTCCTTTTTAACTCTTGAGAAGAGTTTCTTATCGATCACGATCCCACGGGTTGATGGAGATGCTTTCAGTGAGGCATCCTTCACATCACCTGCTTTATCACCGAAGATCGCGCGGAGAAGTTTTTCTTCCGGAGACGGCTCGGTCTCTCCCTTAGGAGTGATCTTACCGATCAGGATGTCACCTTCTTTCACTCGAGCACCAATACGGATCAAACCGTTTTCGTCGAGGTTTCGGGTAGCTTCTTCGCTGACGTTCGGGATATCGTTGGTCAATTCTTCCTCACCACGTTTAGTATCTCGTACTTCGAGATCGTACTCAATGATGTGGATCGACGTATAGTAATCGTCTTTAACCACTTTTTCCGAGATCACGATCGCATCCTCGAAGTTGTACCCTTGCCAAGGCATGAAGGCAACTTTCAAGTTACGTCCCAGCGCGAGTTCACCATCCTGAGTGGCGTATCCTTCACACAGAACTTCACCTTTTGTCACTTTCTGGCCTTTCTTAACGATAGGCTTCACATTGACACAGGTGTTTTGGTTCGTGCGACGGAACTTGATCAGCGGGTAGGTTTTGAGTTCTCCAACAAAACTGGTGATCTCATCTTCTTCGCTCAAATTGTAACGAATTCGGATCTCTTGTGCATCCACATATTCCACGACACCATCACCTTCCGCGAGGATCACATTACGTGAATCCATGGCCACTTTACCTTCCAATCCGGTTCCGACGATCGGTGATTCCGGACGAAGAAGTGGCACCGCCTGACGTTGCATGTTCGATCCCATCAAGGCACGGTTGGCATCATCGTGCTCAAGGAATGGGATAAGAGATGCCGCGATCGAAACGATCTGGTTAGGTGCTACGTCCATGTAGTCGACCTCTTCAGGAGTCACGATCGGGAAGTCACCTTCGTTACGTGCTTTGATATCATTATTCTGGAATGTACCGTCTTCGTTGACAGGTGCGTTGGCCTGTGCGATGATCTTGGTATCTTCCTCTTCGGCACTGAGATAGACCACGTCTTTCTCAGAACCCATTTTCCCATCGGTTACTTTACGGTATGGAGTTTCGATGAATCCCATACTGTTGATCTTTGCATGTACACAAAGAGACGAGATCAGACCAATGTTCGGTCCTTCAGGAGTCTCGATGGTACACAGACGACCATAGTGCGTATAGTGAACGTCACGAACCTCGAAACCGGCACGATCTCTCGAGAGACCTCCAGGTCCGAGTGCGGACATCCTTCTTTTGTGAGTTACCTCAGCGAGTGGATTCGTTTGATCCATGAACTGAGACAGCTGGTTGGTTCCAAAGAAGGAGTTGATCACTGACGACAGAGTCCGCGCGTTGATAAGGTCGGTCGGTGTGAAGACCTCGTTATCGCGGATATTCATACGCTCACGGATGGTACGGGCCATACGCGCCAGTCCTACTCCGAACTGACTGTAAAGTTGCTCACCCACAGTACGAACACGACGGTTGCTCAAGTGGTCGATATCATCGACGTCTGTTCTTGAGTTACTCAACTCGATCAAGTATTTGATGATCGAGATGATGTCGTCGTTGGTCAGCACGCGGATCTCGTCAGAGATATCCAGGTGCAATTTCTTGTTGATACGGTATCGACCTACTTCTCCCAGATCATATCGTTTGTCGGAGAAGAAGAGGCGATCGATGATACCACGGGCGGTTTCCTCATCCGGTGGATCAGTATTCCTCAACTGGCGATAGATATGCTCTACCGCTTCTTTACCGCTGTTAGAAGTATCTTTCTGCAGGGTGTTATGGATGATCGCGTAATCGTTACGTGAAGCTTCCTCTTTGTTAAGGATAATGGTCTTCACACCTGATTCCAGGATCTCTTCCATGTGGTCGGCTTCCAGGATCGTATCACGTTCGAGGATCACCTCGTTACGTTCGATAGAAACCACTTCACCCGTATCCTCATCCACGAAGTCCTCGATCCAAGAACGAAGGACCCTTGCAGCGAGACGACGACCGATGCATCGTTTCAGACCGGTCTTGGTCACCTTGATCTCTTCAGCGAGGCCGAAGATGTCGAGAATGTCTTTATCGGATTCGAATCCGATCGCTCTTAGGAGCGTAGTTACCGGGAACTTTTTCTTACGGTCGATGTAAGCATACATCACATTGTTCACGTCCGTTGCGAACTCGATCCAGCTTCCTTTGAAAGGAATGATCCTCGCGGAGTACAGCTTGGTACCGTTGGTGTGGTACGACTGTGCGAAGAACACACCGGGTGAACGGTGCAGCTGAGAAACGATGACCCGCTCGGCCCCGTTGATGATGAAAGTACCTTTCGGCGTCATGTATGGGATGGTACCGAGATACACATCCTGTACGATGGTCTCAAAGTCTTCGTGTTCGATATCGTTACACGACAATTTGAGTTTGGCCTTGAGAGGCACGGCGTAAGTCAGACCGCGATCGATACATTCTTCCATGGTGTATCTCGGAGGATCCACGAAGTAATCGAGGAACTCGAGCACGAAGATGTTTCGGGTATCGGTGATCGGGAAGTTTTCGCTGAACACCTTGTAGAGACCTTCATTGGCTCTGTTTTCAGACGAGGTGTCGAGTTGGAAAAACTCCTGGAATGACTTCAATTGTACATCGAGGAAGTCGGGATAAGGTACGACTTCCGGGATCGACGCGAAGCTGATCCTTTGGCTGTTTTTTTGAACGTTAGACAAGGCGATAAAAATTTAGGTGAAACCCGGGTAAAACAAATATTTCGTTGAAACACAGATAGACCCGCAGCTTTAGCTGGGGTCTATCCGGTATTATTTAGAAGCGATTACTTGATCTCAACTTCAGCTCCTGCTTCTTCAAGTTTGGCTTTCAAAGCTTCCGCTTCGTCTTTCGCTACGCCTTCCTTGAGTTCTTTTGGAGCTGAGTCTACCATCTCTTTTGCTTCTTTCAAGCCCAAGCCAGTGAGTTCTTTCACGACTTTAACGACTTGAAGCTTAGAAGCACCAGCTGAAGTAAGTACAACTGTAAATTCAGTTTGTTCTTCGCCTCCTCCAGCTTCTCCGCCTGCTGCCGGTCCGGCTGCTACTGCAACTGAAGCTGCTGCTGGTTCGATTCCGTACTCATCCTTAAGGATGTCTGCCAATTCGCTTACTTCTTTTACAGTAAGGTTGACTAGTTGTTCTGCAAATTCTTTCAGGTCTGCCATTTTCTTTAACTAAAAGTGTTCGAGATTAATTTTCTTTTTCTGATAATGTTTTGAGGAGTCCGGCCAATGTGCCACCACCCGATTGAAGGGCAGAAATAACATTCTTGGCTGGTGATTGGAGAAGTGTAATCACTTCGCCTACCAGTTCCTCTTTTGTTTTGAGGTTTGACAACAGATCCAATTGGTTATCACCAATGAAGATGTCGCTGTCAATGAAAGCTCCTTTCAAAATTGGCTTTTCGGATTTCTTACGGAAATCTTTGATCGCCACCGCGGAAGCCTTCGGGTTGGAAGCAAAAAGGAGTGCGGTAGTCCCCTTCAGTGTATCTACAAGTTCACCCCAGTCTTGTTCGCTCTTTTCGAGCGCTTTCTTGATCAGGGTATTCTTAGCAACTTGCATTGAGACGCCATGCTTGTGTAACATTCTTCGCAAGGCGTTGTTGTCTTGTGCCGACAGGTCTGAACTATCCGTAACATAAACGAACTGATAGTTGTTGAAGCTCTCTACCAGACCATCGATAACTAGTTGTTTCTCTTCTCTTGTCATGTCTTTAGATATTAAAGGCCTGGAACTGTTGAAACATCGATCTTGATACCAGGGCTCATTGTACTCGAGATAGTTACACTCTGGAAGTACGTTCCCTTGGCAGCACTTGGTTTGAGTCGGTTCAATGTGTGGATGAACTCTTTGGCGTTATCCAAGATCTTGTCGGAAGAGAAGGATGCTTTTCCGATAGAGCTGTGGATGATACCTGCTTTGTCAACCTTGAAATCGATCTTACCTGCTTTTACCTCCTGGACTGCCTTTCCGATATCCATGGTAACTGTACCTGATTTCGGGTTCGGCATGAGGTTTCTTGGTCCGAGCACACGACCCAGTCGTCCGATCTTCGCCATCACACTTGGCATGGTGATGATCACATCGATATCGACCCAACCATCTTGGATCTTCTGGATGTAGTCGTCCAAACCTACGTGATCAGCACCGGCTTCTTTGGCCTCCTCTTCTTTGTCTGGAGTACAAAGCACCAATACGCGAACATCTTTACCGGTTCCGTGAGGAAGTGTTGCATTCCCGCGAACCATTTGGTTGGCCTGACGAGGGTCAACTCCGAGTTTTACGTCCAGATCAACGGATGCGTCGAACTTGGTATAGGTGATCTCCTTTACCAGCTCGCTTGCTTCGTTGAGAGAATAGAACCTTGACTTGTCAACTTTAGCCAGGGCTTCTTTTCTCCTTTTGGAAATTTTAGCCATAACGCTTAGCGATATTTATTAATTCATATCTTCCGGAAACTGTCCGGTGACAGTGATCCCCATGCTACGAGCTGTACCAGCTACCATTCTCATGGCAGAGGTAACCTCAAATGCATTGAGATCGGGCATCTTATCTTCCGCAATGGTGCGAACCTGATCCCAGGTCACGCTAGCCACTTTGGTACGATTCGGTTCCGGAGAACCTTTTTTCTTTTTCGTCGCCTCCAACAATTGTGAAGCTACAGGTGGGGTTTTGATGACGAAGTCGAAAGACTTGTCTTGGTATACCGTGATAACCACCGGCAATACTTTTCCCGGGCGGTCTTGGGTACGTGCGTTGAACTGCTTACAGAAGTCAACGATATTCACCCCTTTAGCACCAAGTGCAGGACCTACTGGAGGTGCTGGATTAGCCGCACCACCGCGGATCTGCAATTTCACGAAACCTGATACTTGCTTAGCCATTACTGTTCTTTTTCTACCTGTATATAGTTAAGTTCAAGAGGAGTTTTTCTTCCGAAGATCTTCACCATAACCTTGAGTTTCTTCTTCTCCTCGTTTATTTCTTCTATTACGCCATTGAAGCCACTGAAAGGACCGTCCGTAACCTTAACAAATTCCCCAACGATGAACGGTTCGATCATGCTTTCTCCTTCTTCGTTGGCTTCATCGACCTGACCGAGTATTCGGTTCACTTCGCTTTGGCGCATGGGCTCCGGATTTCCTGAATCTCCCAGGAATCCCACAACCCCGTTTATTCCTTTTATGGTCGGTACAACCTCACCAACCAGTTCAGCCTGAATGAGAATGTATCCCGGGAAGTAGTTCTTCTCGCGAGAAGTCTTCTTTCCGTTCTTGATCTCATAGACCTTTTGTGTAGGGATCAAGATCTGTGGAACATGCGTGTCCAGTTTGTAATAAGACAGTTCCGACTCGATCATCGCTTTCACCTTCTTTTCTTGTCCGGTGATCGCTCTGACGACATACCACTTATATTGATCGGCGCTTTGTTCCATTACAGATTTTTGTTCCTCCATTTCCAAGTGCTTTAGCGCTTAGAATAAATTGTAGAGCAATCGGGTGATATTATCAAACCCGAGATCGATCACATAGATCACCAATGCAAAGATGATCGAAGCTACAAGCACAACTACAGTACCCTGTACCAATTCGTCCCATGTGGGCCAGGTCACTTTGTTGAGGAGCTCATCGACCGTCGTGCTCCAAATGTTTTTTAGTTTCTCCATCCTGACTATCTAAACGACCGTTGGTCGTGTTGTTGCAGGAGAGACAGGAGTCGAACCTGCAACTTGCGGTTTTGGAGACCGCTGCTCTACCAATTGAACTACTCTCCTATAATCACATAGCCGGCAATAAAAATTGCCAGCTATATGATAAATTAAATGTGTTATTAGTCGAGGATCTCAGTAACCTGACCAGCACCTACTGTACGACCACCTTCACGGATTGCGAATTTCAATCCTTTTTCCATCGCTACAGTGTTGATCAATTCAACCTCGATTGTTACGTTATCACCTGGCATAACCATTTCAGTTCCTTCCGGTAACTTGATTTCACCTGTAACGTCAGTTGTTCTTAAGTAGAATTGAGGACGGTATTTGTTGAAGAATGGAGTGTGACGTCCACCTTCTTCCTTGCTCAATACGTACACCTCTGCTTTGAATTTAGCGTGAGGAGTTACTGAACCAGGCTTAACCAATACCATACCACGTTTGATATCTGTTTTCTCAATACCACGCAATAGGATACCTGCGTTGTCACCAGCTTGACCTTCGTCAAGAATCTTACGGAACATCTCAACCCCAGTACAAGTAGAGTTCAATTTCTCAGCACCCATACCGATGATTTCGATAGGTTCACCTACTTTGATGATACCACGCTCGATACGACCAGTTGCAACTGTACCACGACCAGTGATTGAGAATACGTCCGCAACAGGCATCAAGAAGTCTTGGTCTACCAATCGCGG
>VMBT01000377.1_pt1 | contig 29549 bp, 26 predicted proteins | sample 4404301 | NCBI WGS metagenome assembly VMBT01 (sample SAMN12238535, study PRJNA552566) | marine metagenome | isolation source: Coastal seawater | place: USA: coastal Georgia, Sapelo Island | collected 2008-08/2009-08
TCAGGAGTTTGCTCACCAAAAAGCAGTACCTCCATATTGTCAGGGCGAACTGCAGCACAGCTTAATACTGAAAAGGGAGCACCAACGCGATCTGAGGTTGTATGAATACATCGCGCAATCACTTCTTTACCAGAGCCACTAGGGCCTTGGATTAAAATACGACTATTAACCTTAGCCAGTTTCTCAATCTGCGAGCGAAGAAATGACATTGCTGGAGAGTTGCCAATTAAGTGCCATTCTTTACGATTTGCCTCCTTCAGCTGAGCAACTTCAGCACGAAGGTTTGCTGCCTCAAATGCTCTTTCGACAGCAATTATCATTCTATCCGCCGAGAAAGGCTTTTCGACGAAGTTATATGCCCCATCTTGAATGGCACGAACGGCCGTATCAATATCAGCATGCCCACTCATCATCAGTATTACCGTCTGAGGCGCTTCCTGCAAAATTTCATTGATAAGCTGTAACCCGTCGAGACGACTGCGCTCGAGCCAAACATCTAAAATCACCACTTTAGGATTAGATTTGCTTAAGACCTCTAATGCAACATCAGAATTCTGAGCCGTAACGACCTTGTACCCTTCGTCTTCAAGGATACCGGAAACTTGCAAACAGATATCGTCCTCGTCGTCGACGACAAGTACATCAGCATTCATGTCGTCTTCTCACCTTCTGTAGGAGCCGGCTCATCCTGAATATCTACTGACATTTTATTATTCACCGGCAATTGGATCTCAATAGCAGCGCCCCCATCATTTCTATTATAAATCCGCAGAGTCCCGCGATGCTCGTCTATTATCCGTTGAACTATAGCAAGTCCTAATCCAGACCCCTCATCCTTTGTCGTAACGTAAGGCTCTAGCGCACTCTCTAACACGTCTGGAGCAAACCCAGCCCCATTATCTGCACATGTTATTACAATCGAGCCATTTTCAATGAACACAGCCAATTCAATATTTGGAATAAAATCAGAGCTTTCTTTTTCGGCACGCCCTATCACGGAATGCACGGCATTTATAATAATATTATTGAAAGCTCGGATAATTTGATCTGGATCACAATCCGCAAATGCACCATTTTCAGGAATTTTAAGTTTGAATGATACAGCTTGGTGTTCCGCTTCTAAGAGAAAAACTGCCTCTTGTGCTAACTCACAAATATTAATGAGGCGCAGCTTCGGAGCTGGCAACCGAGCAAAATCCGAAAACTCATCAACCATGCTTCGGAGCGCTGAAACCTGACGAATAATAGTTTCACAGCATAGTGAAAAAATATCCGGATCGTTTTGGATGGTTTTCAAATAACGTCGCTTCAGACGCTCTGCAGATAGTTGTATCGGTGTTAAGGGGTTTTTAATCTCATGGGCTATTCGACGTGCTACACCGGCCCAAGCTGCCTGACGCTTTGCCTGTAAAAGATCGGTGATATCGGTAAAAGTAATCACCTGCCCACCTACATTTTCTCCAGATACAGGCACCGTACGCGCAAGTAGAACACGCTGACGGCCACCTCGCACAATTTGGACCTCTCGTTCTTGACGACCAGCAAAGTTGCTTATTTCGAGTAGCTCTGGAGCAACCTCTGACAAATTTCTTTGAATAATTTCCCTGCCTTTAACACCGAGGGCTTCCAGTGCATAAGGATTGGCGGTCCTTATCATCCCTGCATCGTCAATCCCAATTACTCCTGATGCTACCCCATCCAAAACAGCACCAGTAAATCGCCGCCTGCGATCCATTTCTTGGTTAGCTAAAATCAACTCATCTCGTTGTGTGTCAAGTTGAGCTGTCATGCGATTGAAACTTACCAGAAGATTACCAATTTCGTCCGTGTGAGGTCCAACGTTAACTCGAGCCTTTAGATTACCAGCACGCACTTGATCCGCAGCTGTTATGAGGTTCGACACCGGTTCAGCTAATACGCCTGCGAACATTAATCCTGCCCAAACAGAAGCAAGCGTAAAAACCAATCCAAAGAGCACATAAAATACGACTAAGCGGGCCTCAATAGAATTCCGAGCACCAACCGCATTCTGAAGGGCGGAAACCGCTGCGCTGACCCCCTCGACATGACTAGAAATTTGAGGATCTAGCGCTCGTCCTACAAGGAGAAAACGTTCGATATCAGCCAGCCAAAACAAAGCTCTTAAGCGATCTGGATTACCGCGTATGACTACAGGAGCACCACCAGTCGTTGCTGACTCAATAGCCCATTGCGGAACATTCGCACTGCGTAACTCTGCAACATCACCGGCCTTTGCATAGACCACGCCTTTTTTATCAAAAATTACTATTTCAATAAGGCCACGTCGATCTGCCAAGGTTTTAAGCGGTTCATCAAACTTCTTACGGTTAACAGCGGATGCTATTTTCTTCTCGGAGATAAAACTTCCAAGCGTGTAGGTGTCTCTGACAAGTCCCAGGCGGTAGTCACGCAAGTAAGCTCTTGCAATCGATAGAGAACGAACAGTTGCTTGCTCCGTTTTACCACTTATCCAACTTTCCAAACCCACATGCAAAATAGTAATTGAAAGAACAATAAGGGTTACGGTCGGCACAATAGAAACAACACCAAAAAGTGCTGCCACCTTGCCTTGCAAACGAGCCGCAGCCCCACCGTGTCGGCGCCGCTTAAGGAGCGCAAAAACTCTATAACCAATGAGAATTACGAGCAGGCCAACAACTACCAAATTAGCGTTAAGAGACAGAACAACATTTTGGGTGGTTGACGGAACAAACGGAGCAACACCCAACAATAGAGCTAAGGTAAAACCTGCAAGACCAAAGGCCGCAAGTGCTGTAGCACTAACGGCGAAAATAAGCCTCCTGCCATGAAAAAAATTGAACCTCATTGGCTTCATATACGCGGCTCCAAGAATGGAGACCAGTCTACAATCTTTAAGACCTAATTCCTAATGCATTAGGGATTTTACTCCACAACCCCTTTAATAACTGGCAAGCCTAATGTCTTGATTTTCTTGCGAAGCGTGTTTCGGTTAATACCAAGAATTTCAGCAGCCTTTACCTGATTACCATTAACTGCGGATAACATGTGGGTCAGCAATGGAATTTCTATCTGCTCGATAATACGGGTGTACAAGCCAGCACTTGGAAGGTCTTGTCCCAACTCTTGAAAGTAGCGCTCCATAAACCGGTCCATTAACTGATCTAAGCTGCCCGAAATGTTTTGATCGGCAGCGTCTTTCTGCTCCGTGCCTTGGGAGTATTCAGAAAGGATTTCGAGCACACTGTCTGCAGATATCGTTTCATCGGCAGTCATCACAATGAGGCGCCTAATAAGATTTTCGAGCTCCCTGACATTGCCAGGCCAATTGTGCTTGCGCAGAGCTTCCATCGCACCGTTTGACATCAAACGCCTAGGAAGACCCTCTCCCTCAGATTTTTGCAGAAAATGGTTCACTAATTCTGGAATATCTTCTACACGCTCCCGCAACGCTGGGAGACGCAACGGTACGACGTTTAGTCTATAAAAAAGGTCTTCGCGGAATTCTCCTTGCCGAACCGACTCTCTTAGGTCTCGGTGGGTTGCTGAGACTATCCTAACATTTGCTTTAATCGGCGACGCACCCCCAACTGGCACATACTCTCCCTGTTGAAGAACCCTCAAGAGACGAGTTTGTGCTTCATGAGGCATATCACCGATTTCATCGAGAAATAACGTACCACCTTCAGCCTGTTCAAATCGCCCAGCAGATCGAGCCGTAGCACCTGTAAAAGCCCCACGTTCGTGACCAAAAAGTTCACTTTCGATTAACTCACGGGGAATAGCGGCCATATTTATGGCAACAAATGGTGACCGCTTCCTGGGGCCAAAATCGTGCAACACACGCGCAGCAAGTTCTTTGCCAACACCGGACTCTCCGGTGATAAGAACTGTAAGATCTGTCCCCATCAAACGCGCCAACATACGATAGACATCTTGCATTGCTGCCGACCTGCCCTTCAGCGGCAATCTATCTTCTTCATTATCACTGCGTTCAGGCTGAGTTACATTCGCTGGTTCTTGTATGGCTCGCTCGGCCACATTGACCAACTCGCGAATATCGAAAGGCTTAGGAAAATATTCAAATGCCCCTCGCTCCGTGGCGCGTATTGCGGTCATGAGCGTGTTCTGACCACTGATAACTATCACCCTCAGCTCTGGCCTAGCACGACGAATTTTTGGCAAAAGGTCTAAGCCATTTTCATCTGGCATAACAACATCAGTAACCACAATGTTTCCTAAACCCTCAGATACCCAACGCCAAAGAGTAGAAGCATTGCCTGTTGCCTTTACTTCGAACCCAGCACGCATGAAAGCATGCGTCAGAACTGTTCGAATAGAACGGTCATCATCTGCTAAAAGAATAACACCTTTGCTCATGATCTGTTCTCTGGCTCGTAAAAAATTGGTAGATGAACATTGAATATTGTTCGGAAAGGTTCAGACTCAAACTCAACAGCCCCAGCGTGATCGCCCACTATCTTGGCAACTACAGCAAGCCCTAAACCGTGCCCTCCGGGTTTTGTCGTAACAAATGGATCGAAAATATCACTTTGCAGTTCTTTAGGAATTCCAGGCCCATTATCCTGAACAGAAACCTCTATTGGGAGTGCTCCCCATTCTCTTCGCCCGTCAGCGGCTAATCGAAGGCCATGTCTGTAAGCAGTTTTTATTAGTATTTCCTTGCCACCAATCCGGGCCGCATCCGCAGCGTTTTTTATAAGATTCAAAAAGATTTGAACCAAACCTTCAAAATCTCCCCTTACCAGCGGCAGAGAAGGGTCAAAAACTTCTTGAAAATTAAGTTCAGCGAGCGCACCGCTACTCTCTAAAACCCGCCGAGCACGAGCTAATGCTTCGTGTATGTTAACCGGCTTTTCAGGTGCAGGCCCTATTTCAGCAAATACATCAATCCTCTCAATTAAATTGCTAATTCTATCAACTTCATCAGCAATTAATTGTGTTAACTCACGTTCCTCACCAGAAACTGATGACTCAATAATTTGAGCGGCACCTCGAATACCTGCTAAGGGGTTGCGAACTTCATGGGCTAGAACTGCCACCATGCCAGCTGTAGACCTAGCTGCACCTTGACGTCGCATTTGCTGCTCAATTCGATGGGCAATGGAAGTTGTAGAAAATTGAAGAATCATATCTCCATTGGGCTGATTACCATTTGCCTCAAGAACCGGAACAACAGTCACCGAAGCTTGCACGGTGCCAGCACGTGGAAGCATAATTTGAACGTCAAATTCAGCAATCGGCATGGAAGTCAAACGCGCTTGCTGGAACAAGCCCCCAACCGCGCTATTCGGGCCAAATAAATCCTCAATACTCATCAGCCTCAACTGTTGGGCACTGGTCGAAAAAAACGTTTCTGCAGAGGGATTTACAAAGACTATCTGGTCTTCTTCATCAAAAACTATCACGCCGGCAGGTATAGTGTTAATCCATTCTGCATATCTATCGGCCGTGATTGGTTTTACAGATTTGGGCAATCTCTTACACACCAATAATGATTACTTATTGTGCAAAGATATTGTATGATTAATTTTTAGACAATAGCAAAAATATAGAGTTATTGTTTGACCGAATGCTAACCGATTATACTTTGACGTCTTTTACTCTTCTGGAAACCAAAATGTCCCCACAACATATAACAGCTTTGATAATGGCTGCAGGATCTGGAGTGCGTTTTGGTGGCTCAATTCCAAAGCAATTTCAGCCTCTAGCCGGTGTTGCTCCAGTGCGCCGCGCCCTTATTGCATTTCGCGCTCATCCAAAAATTTCTTCGATCTGTGTTGTAGTGTCCGAGCAAGATAAGGACCTTCTAAAGAAAGCTTTAGGAACTGATGAACCTGATTTTATAGCAATTGGAGGGGCAGCGCGGCAAAATAGCGTCCAAAATGGCCTAGAAGAACTTCGAAAAGCACATACACAGCCATCGCATGTTTTGATTCATGATGCAGCTCGGCCCATTATTCCGGCGAAAGTAATTGATGACCTGATAGAAGCCTTGGAAAATTATGATGCAGCTGTGCCAGTCGTCTCACTTTGGGACACTCTATCAAATGTAATTGATGGCGAAATAATAAAGGATATTCCACGAGACGGAGTTTTCGCACGTCAAACGCCTCAGGCCTTCAATTTTTCTGCCATTGCCGAAGCTCATCAAAATTATAGCAGCTCACTTACAACGGATGACATCGCGATAGCAATGGCAGCGGGGCTCAATATCGCCACTACGTCAGGCTCCCCGCTTCTACACAAATTAACAACAGAGGATGATAAATCTTTGCTTGAGCGTCTCCTTAACGCGCATCCAACGCCCCTTAACGGCTCTGGATATGACGTCCATCGATTTGGGACCGGCAATGCCGTAACCCTATGTGGTGTCAAAATTCCACACGATGAAAGTCTAGAAGGTCACTCAGATGCAGACGTCGCAATGCATGCTCTGACAGATGCAATTCTTGGGGCAATTGGGGAAGGAGATATTGGCCAGCATTTTCCACCAACCAATCCAAAATGGAAAGGAGCTGCCTCGTCCATATTTCTCCAACATGCCGTAAATTTGGTTGCGGACAAAGGCGGCAGGTTAACAAACGTAGATATAACAATTATTTGTGAAAAACCAAAAATTGGGCCTCATAATACAGCAATGAAAGAGGCGCTGATGCCACTCCTCCGCCTTCCCAAAGATCGAATTAATATCAAGGCAACAACGTCTGAAAGGCTTGGATTTACTGGGCGTGGCGAAGGGATCGCAGCAATGGCGTCTGCTACAGTGTTAGTATGGGAATAACTAAGTTTTTCAAAACTCCTCACCAAATTGTCACTACCTGGTTTGGAGTAGGCTACTCAAAATGGGGACCAGGAACCATGGGATCCCTAGCAGCGCTGCCAGTAGCATTTATAATTTTAGAATTATTTGGACGTTTAGGCTTGGGTATAGCTACAGCGGGAATTTTCTTGATTGGTATTTATTCCGTTCAAAAATACATCCAGAATATAGGAAAAGAGGATCCCAGCGAGGCTGTCATTGATGAGGTTGCAGGACAGTTTATTCCTCTTATCATTGCCCCGTTAACCATCCATGGTTGGGTCACTGCCTTCATACTATTTCGTCTTTTTGACATCTGGAAACCATGGCCATGTAACTGGCTCGATAAAAATGTATCTGGTGGGATTGGAGTCATGCTAGATGACATCGCCGCTGGCGCTTACGCAGCTCTAGTAATTACCGGCCTAACTCAAATTGGAGTTTGGTGAATGAATGATCAATTGAGTCTTAATGATCTCGAAAAAGAGGCCAAAGAAATTCTTGAACTGTGCCAAAAGGCTAGCCTACGAATTACAACTGCAGAGTCTTGCACAGGGGGGCTAATTGTATCCTTTCTTACTGAGATTGCTGGTTCATCAGCTGTAGTAGGCCGGAGCTTTGTTACCTATTCGAATGAAGCAAAACAAGAAATGCTTGGAGTGTCTGCAGATACTTTAGAAAAATTTGGCGCCGTAAGTAAGGAAACTGTCCAAGAGATGACATCAGGGGCGCTTGCTTCTGCTGGCACGGATGCAGATATCGCTATAGCCGTTAGTGGTGTAGCTGGACCAGGGGGTGGATCAGCTGACAAACCAGTGGGTACGGTTTGGCTGTGCGTTGAAAAACGCGGCGAAAAGGCATTTTCAGAGAAACTTATATTCTCTGGCGATCGGCGCTCTATTCGTCTTGCCACTGTTAAACGGGCTTTTGAAATCGTCAGAGAAAAAGCCCTCTAAAGCTGACGCGCAGGCTGCGAACTTGCCCTCTCACATTTCACTGCAGCACGTGCTTCAAAAGCAGCAACCATGCGGCGGACTGCTTCGCTAAACAAGGCGCCAATGAGCTTTTGCAAAATGGCGGATCTGAACTCAAAAGAAACATCAAAGTCAACTATGCAACCGCCTTCAGTTTCCTCAAACAACCACCGATTATGAAGGTGGCGCATTGGTCCCTTTGTATATGTCACATCAATACGATGGTAAGGCACAAGATCTACTTGGGAAGTAAACGTTTCCCTAACCATTTTAAACCCAATAACCAGGTCTGCCTCAAAACTTTCCGCAGCATTTTCTCTGACTCGCGCTGCAAGACACCATGGCAGGAACTCTGGATACCGTGCCACATCAGCAATTAATTCAAATATATCCTCACTCTTGTAAGGGAGGAATCGGCGTTCTGCATGAGAATGCATCAGACTAAATGACTGCCTTTAGATAATTTCTTTTCACGGTTAATGCGAAGCTGCGCAAAATCTGAGTCTGCATGATAAGATGAGCGAGTTAATGGCGTAGAAGAAACAAGAAGAAACCCTTTGCCATCTGCACTTTTTGAATAAGCCAAAAATTCGTCAGGGGTCACAAATCTATCAAGTGGATGGTGCTTGGGCGTTGGCTGTAGGTACTGGCCAATAGTCAGAAAATCAACATCTGCAGACCGCATGTCATCCATAACCTGTAATACTTCATCACGTCCCTCACCAAGACCCACCATAAGACCTGATTTCGTAAAGATACTTGGATCTTGGCGTTTCACCTCATCAAGTAGTCGCAGACTATGATAGTAACGAGCGCCAGGGCGAACTGATGGGTATAGTCTGGGCACAGTCTCAAGATTATGATTAAAAACATCAGGCCGCGCCTGAACAACTACCTCGAGCGCCCCATCCTTCTTTAAGAAATCAGGAGTTAAAACCTCAATAGTGGTTTCTGGACTTCGGTCTCTAATATTTTTAATTGTACGCGCAAAGTGTTGTGCTCCACCATCTGGAAGATCATCTCGGTCAACAGATGTGATAACCACGTGACGAAGGCTTAATTCTGCAACCGCGTTAGCTACATTTATAGGCTCCATCGCATCAAGGGCGCCCGGACGCCCTGTTGCTACATTGCAAAAAGCACAAGCGCGAGTGCAGATGGCTCCCATTATCATCATCGTAGCATGTCGCTGAGCCCAACACTCTCCGATGTTAGGACATGCAGCTTCTTCACATACAGTTACAAGGTTATTATCCCGAACTATATCCCGTGTCGCTCTATATTCTTTAGATACGGGAGCCTTAACGCGGATCCAATCTGGCTTCCGTTTAGGAGCACTTTCTGGTCGATTGCGCTTCTCAGGATGCCTAAGCGATCCCTTCGGAGTAGCAGGAGAAAATTCGTTATTCATGCTCTCAGAAGTGGATCGCTCGACCATAAGCGTCAAGTACTGACTCATGCATCATTTCAGACAAAGTAGGGTGAGGAAAAACCGTGTGCATTAATTCAGCTTCGGTTGTCTCTAATGAACGAGCAACTACATATCCTTGTATGAGCTCGGTCACTTCAGCACCTATCATATGAGCCCCTAAAAGCTCTCCAGTTTTGACATCGAACAAAGTCTTTACCATGCCTTCTGGCTCACCAAGCGCTATAGCTTTGCCGTTTCCAAGAAATGGAAACTTACCCACTTTAACATCATGGCCTGCTTCTTTTGCCGCCTTTTCGGTCATCCCTACACTGGCAATTTGTGGTCGTGAGTAAGTACATCCAGGAATGAGAGACTTATTGAGCGGATGAACTCCCTGAACTCCAGCTATTTTCTCTACACAAATCACACCCTCGTGGCTCGCCTTGTGTGCCAGCCAAGGAGCCCCAGCAACGTCCCCAATAGCATAGACGCCAGGTTCATCGGTCTCGCACCATTCATTAATGACGATATGACCACGATCTACCTTGACCTTAGTTGCCTCCAAACCGATGCCTTCGGTGTTACCTACAATTCCAACAGCCATTATTACTCGATCAGCGTCGATTGTTTCCGATTTTCCATCGACCTCGACAATAGCAGTAACCCGATCTTTCTTGCGCTTAAGATCAGCAACCTTAGCGCCAGTCAAAACTTTGATACCCTGCTTTTCGAAAGCTTTGAGAGCCATCGAAGAAATTTCCTCGTCTTCAACCGGTAAAATCCGATCCATAACCTCCACTACGGTCACCGAGGCACCCAAATCATTATAAAAACTTGCAAACTCAATACCTATTGCACCGGACCCAACAACTAATAAAGACTTCGGCACTTCTTTGGGAACCATGGCCTCACGATACGTCCAAACTCGATCGCCATCAGCTTCTAAACCTGGCAAGCTACGCGCACGTGCCCCAACCGCTAATATAATGTGTTTTCCAGAAAGGGTCCCAACGCCAGAAACTTTCACTTGCCCATTACCCGCAAGTTTAGCTTCACCCATAACTACTTCGATTTTATTCTTTTTAAGCAAATGACCGATACCACCAGAAAGTTGCTTAGCAACTCCTCTTGACCGCTCAACAATCGCTTGCAGATCGAATTCGAGATTATCTGCTTTGAGGCCATAATCTTTTAAATTCTGAAGGATATGCCAAACTTCAGAAGATCTCAGCAGTGCCTTTGTTGGGATGCATCCCCAATTCAGACAAATACCACCGAGATGTTCTCGCTCAACAACGGCAGTTTTCATTCCAAGTTGAGCACCGCGAATTGCCGCGACATACCCACCGGGACCACCACCAATTACTATGAGATCAAAGTCTTTATCTGCCATTGGTGTCTATTCCCTCACCTCAAAAGAATATGTGCGAGCTTTAAAGCAGCATAGCTGCTGGAAATTCGATCAGATTTTTGAATGCTTGGAGGAGCTCAGCACCGAGTGCACCATCTATTACACGATGATCGCAAGAAAGAGTACATGTCATTACAGTAGCAATGGCGAGCTCACCATTTTTTACAACTGGTCGTTGTTCACCAGCACCGACTGCGAGAATTGCTCCCTGAGGTGGGTTAATAACAGCATCAAATTGTTTAATCCCAAACATACCAAGATTGGAGATGCTTATTGATCCACCCTGGTATTCATCTGGTGTTAATTTTCCCTGACGAGCCCGTCCTGCCAAGTCAACCATGTTGGCGGATATCTCTCCAAGACCTTTAACATCGGCATTTTTTACAACCGGCGTAATCAAGCCACCATCTAATGCGACAGCAACTGAAACATCGACATTTTTGTAAAGTCTGATCCCTTCTTCTGTCCAACTTGCATTGGCCCCTGGAACACGACGAAGAGCCCCTGCCAACGATTTAATAACAAAATCGTTGACTGAAACCTTCACCCCATCCGGGGCTCGATCGTTAAGCTGCTTGCGGACACGAAGTAACTCATCAATTTCACAATCAACCGTTAGGTAAAAATGAGGAACTGTCTGCTTAGATTCAGTCAATCTACGCGCTATGGTTTTACGCATAGATGTATGTGCAATTAAATCAAACTCAGCACCAGAACTTTCAGAAACAGCCTTAAGTCCTTTTGAGCCAGCTGGTTGATCTGCGGCAGGGAGTAAATCCCCCTTCATCGCCCTCTCCACATCAGCTTTTACGATCCTTCCATTAGGTCCAGTGCCCCTTATTCTATCAAGAGGAATTTGACCTTCGGAAGCCAACTTTCGAGCAAGAGGGCTCGCAAAAAGACGATCACTTTCACTTGAAGACGAAAGAGTTACTTTATCGGCTTTCTTCAGCACATCGTCTTTTGTGATCTTTCCACCAGCACCAGTGGGGTTAATGCCGGAGAGGGAAATTCCAACCTGATCAGCAATCCGACGGGCCAGCGGCGTTGCCTTTAATGAGCTGTTGTCGACGTGAGAGACCTCCAGAGCACTAACCTGGACGTCGCTAACAGTCGTTTCTTCAGAAGCATGGTTTGAGGTTTTTGGACTGGGAATATCGCCTAAGTTTTCACCGTCTACAGCCAACACGGCAATTACCGCATTGACCGCAACACCCTCAGTCCCTTCTCCGATAAGAATTTTAGCAACCTTACCCTCGTCCACTGATTCGACTTCCATTGTCGCCTTATCAGTTTCAATTTCTGCTATGAGATCGCCAGGACGAACCTCATCACCCTCTTTTACGAGCCATTTAGCCAATTTTCCTTCAGTCATCGTTGGCGAAAGAGCCGGCATAAGTATTTCTGTTGCCATAGAGTTTACCTTGTCGAAGCGTCAGGCGGCTAGTTAACGATAACAGACAGCTTTTGCTGCAGAAACAATATCCTGTACCTGCGGAAGCGCTAATTTCTCAAGATTAGCTGCATACGGCATAGGAACATCTTTACCAGAGACTCTCTGAACTGGCGCATCTAACCAGTCGAATGCCTTGTCCATCATGGTAGCTGCGATTTCGGCCCCAATACCCGCGTATGGCCACCCCTCTTCCACAGAAACAAGACGATTAGTCTTCTTTACTGATTCAACAATTGTCTCTGTATCAAGTGGCCGAATTGTGCGCAAATCTATGACCTCCGCATCAATTCCTTCGGCAGCTAATGCATCAGCCGCAGCTAGTGCATCTCTGCACATCAAAGAAAAGGCTGTTATCGTTACATCTTTACCAGGCCTAAGAACTTTTGCTCGCCCAATCGGCACGGTGAAATCTTCTGAAGTAGGAACTTCAAATGATTGACCATAGAGGATTTCATTCTCAAGAAAGATGACTGGGTTTGGATTACGAATAGCTGACTTTAAAAGACCTTTTGCATCACCAGCTGAATAAGGGGCTATAACTATGAGGCCTGGGCAATGCGCATACCAACTTGCATAGCATTGAGAATGCTGCGCAGCAACGCGAGAGGCAGCGCCATTTGGCCCACGAAAAACAATCGGACAACCCATTTGACCGCCTGACATGTAAAGCGTCTTGGCAGCTGAGTTAATAATCTGATCAATTGCCTGCATTGCAAAATTAAAGGTCATAAATTCAACGATTGGCTTAAGGCCATCCATAGCCGCACCAACGCCAATTCCCGTAAAGCCATGCTCTGTAATCGGAGTATCAATTACCCGACGCGCACCAAATTCATCCAGAAGGCCTTGGCTAACCTTATATGCACCTTGGTACTCAGCCACCTCTTCGCCCATTAGGAAAACGTTACCGTCAGCGCGCATTTCTTCGGCCATTGCATCTCTGAGTGCTTCTCTAACAGTCAACGTGTTAGTACTTGCGTAAGCTTGCGCCTCCTCAGCATCCATTTGCTCGCTTGTTGACGTCGACAAGCTTGCTGTGGGATTGGCAGGCGGAGAAATCGGTTTGACAGCTTTTTCAGGTTCACCTTGCTGTCTAGCTTGAGCTTCCTCTGAAACAGTTTCGCCATCGCCAACTAGCACTGCAATAACAGAATTAACCGATACAGCATCAGTGCCTTCCGCAATCACAATCTTACCTACTTTACCCTCGTCAACCGCCTCAACTTCCATAGTAGCCTTATCAGTCTCTATTTCCGCTATAAGGTCTCCGGCGCGAACATCATCGCCTTCTTTAACGAGCCACTTAGATAATTTACCCTCTGTCATCGTCGGCGAGAGGGCCGGCATCAAAATTTCGGTCGGCATCTTCTTCCCCCGCCTCTTAAGCTTCAATCAGAATATCAGTGTAGAGCTCTGAAGGATCTGGCTCAGGGCTCTCCTGTGCGAATTCCGCAGCGTCAGCAACTATCGCACGAACATCTGCATCAATTGCTTTTAAATCTTCTGCGGATGCAGCCTTCTGCTTAACAATTAATTCACGCAATGTTTCAATGGGATCCCTTTCTTCCCGCATCTTGCTGACTTCATCGCGAGAACGGTATTTAGCAGGATCAGACATCGAGTGACCACGATATCGATATGTTTCCATCTCTAATACATAAGGGCCGTTTTTACGTACGTGGCTTACTACTTCCTTAGCTTTTTCAGCGACGGTGAGTACATTCATGCCATCTACTCTTTCGCCAGGAATTCCATAGGCTTCACCACGTTTATATAAACCCTCCCCTGCAGAGGAACGGTTTACTGAAGTCCCCATGCCATACTTGTTATTTTCGATGACAAAGATCAGGGGCAATTGCCAAAGAGCCGCCATATTCATTGTTTCAGCGACTTGGCCCTGATTAGATGCTCCATCCCCGAAGTAAGCCAACGCAACGCCACCATCGTCTCGATATTTAGCAGCGAAAGCTAATCCCCCGCCCAGTGAAACTTGTCCCCCAACAATCCCATGACCACCAAAAAATCTTTTTTCTCGGCTGAACATATGCATAGAACCGCCCTTGCCGCGAGAATACCCCCCGCGTCGACCGGTTAACTCCGCCATTACGCCACGAGACTCCATTCCGCACGCTAGCATATGACCATGATCACGATACCCAGTTATAACGCTATCGCGTTCATCGAGAGCCGATTGCATACCAACAACTACTGCCTCTTGACCGATATACAAATGGCAAAAGCCTCCAATTAGGCCCATTCCGTACATCTGTCCTGCTCGCTCTTCGAAACGTCGAATAAGCAGCATTTCCCGATAAAAATGCAGAAGCTGCGCAACATCTAACTTCGGTGATGACTTGGCACGAGATGGACGACTTTTTTTCTGCGAAGCCTGCGAGGCACTTGCAGAAGAACGTTTGGACACTGCTCGTGACATAATATATCTCCACGATTGAACGCACCCCAATGGGAAGCTACATCATAAAATGATTCATAGATGCCTAGCAGCCGCAGGGCAACTAATACGACTATATTGTATATATTTGCTTAAATAGTGAAGCCCAGGAAAACGGTCAGCGTCCCAAAATTAAAACTTCCGATGGCCATCCCATGTTCAATCGAAGTCGAGCTTGCTCAGCCAAGGCATCTGGATGGATATTAGATGGGCGGAGCGCATTAGTTTCTTTTTCAAGAGCTAATCGCTCAGACGCAAGCTCCGATAAAACCAACTTAGCCTCATCAAGCCGCTGATCATATGCGCGCAGGGCAAGTAAACCATTGTCGTTACGAACAAGATGAAAACCGAAATAAATCGCAATACACGCAAATAAAAGCGGCCAAACAACCGCTTTCAAACGCTTTTTTAAATCTTGTGCGACTTCCATACAGTAGATGAATCATGCACGAAGATCTTCGTCAACAGATTTTTTAACAATTTTTAAATAATAAACGTCAAAAACTCTTAAACATTTATCGATAGAGAGCTCCTGCCTGCATAAGAAGCCATATCGCCCAACTCTTCTTCTATCCGAAGAAGCTGGTTATATTTTGCCAATCGATCTGATCGGGCTAGCGAACCAGTTTTTATTTGTCCGCAATTTGTGGCTACTGCAAGATCTGCAATAGTTGTATCTTCTGTTTCTCCAGAACGATGTGACATTACTGCGCCAAACCCTGCGCCTTGGGCCATCCAAACCGCATCCAAGGTTTCAGTCAAAGTACCAATTTGGTTTACCTTTACTAAAATGGCATTACCCGCCCCTTTTTCTATGCCATCTTTTAGCCTCGCTGGATTAGTTACGAAGAGATCGTCACCAACAAGTTGAACGGTTTCGCCAATCTGCCCTGTTAAAGCTTGCCAACCCTCCCAGTCATCTTCCGCCATCCCGTCCTCAATGGAAACGATGGGGTAAGCCTTACAGAGATCGGCAAGGTATGAAGCCATTCCGGCAGCGTCTAATGATAAGCCTTCCCCTTTGAGCTCATAGCGATTCCCTTCGAAAAATTCGGTTGAGGCTGCATCTAGCGCCAGCACGATATCACTGCCAATTTTTAAACCAGTGTCTTCGATTGAACTCACAATAAAATCCAAGGCATCTCGGGTGCTGGATAAATTTGGAGCAAACCCACCTTCATCTCCCACATTAGTATTATGCCCTGCCTTTTTTAATCGCCCTTTAAGTGCTTGAAAGACCTCTACACCTTGGGCTAACGCCTCCGAAAAATGCTCTGCGCCAACCGGCATGATCATAAATTCTTGTATATCAATCGGATTGTCAGCATGCGCGCCCCCATTCAGAATATTCATCATTGGAGTTGGAAGCACTCGGGCGTTGACCCCGCCGATATATCGATAGAGGGGAAGACCGCTAGAAGCCGCTGCTGCTTTAGCGACAGCCAGACTAACCCCTAAAATAGCATTAGCGCCAAGCTTACTTTTATTTGGACTTCCATCAAGCTCACACATAATCCGGTCAAGTCTGCGTTGATCTTCTGCATCCATACCGATTAGAGCATCCGCGATATCTCCGTTAACCGAACTAACGGCTTGCTTCACACCCTTTCCACCATAAGCCTTTCCTCCATCTCTAAGTTCAACCGCCTCATAGGCGCCAGTTGAGGCTCCAGATGGTACAGCCGCTCGCCCAAGTGCACCGCAATCAAGTTCAACATCAACCTCAACTGTCGGGTTACCGCGACTATCAAAAATTTGTCGAGCACAAATATCACTGATGGAAGTCATGATTATTCCTTAACAACCTTATCAATTGCGACAAGCATTTCTAAAAGCTCTTCAAGTTCGGTGATCGGGATCATGTTAGGTCCGTCACTTGGAGCACTATCAGGATCTTGATGAGTTTCGATAAAAAGACCGGATACCCCAACTGAAATTGCAGCCCTCGCCAAGAAAGGAACAAATTTACGCTCACCGCCAGAAGAGGTTCCTTTACCACCTGGCTGCTGAACCGAATGCGTAGCGTCAAAAACCACTGGAGCTCCTATTTCCGCCATTATCGGTAACGCACGCATATCGGAGACTAAGGTATTGTATCCAAAACTGGCTCCACGTTCCGTAAGAATAACCCCCTTAGCCCCGCCTTCGACCAACTTTGCTGCAACGTTTTTCATATCCCAAGGGGCCAGAAATTGGCCTTTCTTGACATTCACCGGCCGATCGGTTGCGGCGGCAGCAAGTAATAGATCTGTTTGCCTACACAAAAAAGCAGGGATCTGCAGAAGCGTTACGGCCTCGGCAACGGGAGCACAATGAGCTGGCTCATGAACGTCCGTTGTGGTTGGTAAATCAAGAGAGCTCCCAACCTGAGAGAGGATTTCGAGTCCTTCCTTCATGCCGATACCGCGAGCTCCCGAGAGACTGGTCCGGTTCGCCTTATCAAAGGAAGATTTATAAACTAGATCCACACCAACACGAGCAGCCATTTCTTTTAAAGATGCAGCTGTCTCAAGCGCATGTTGCAAACTTTCAATAGCACAAGGACCTGCAATTAATGCAAAGCGCTTTGATTGCCCGAATGTGGCTGATCCCACAGATACAGAAGCTTTTATATTGCTCACGCCTCAGACCAATCTCGAATGCTTGATGGCTGCGGAAATAAAAGAACTAAAAAGTGGGTGAGGTTCCATTGGCCTAGATTTCAGTTCTGGATGAAACTGCACCCCAATAAACCACGGGTGTTCCTCCAATTCGACAATCTCAGGCAGTTCACCATCTGGAGAAAGACCTGAAAATATCAGCCCCGCTGCTTCAATCTCTTTTTTGAGTTGGATATTAATTTCGTAACGATGTCTATGGCGCTCATGCACCACTTCTTGGCCATATATCTCTGCAACTTTGCTTCCCGGTTTTAGTGAAGCAGGGTATGCCCCTAATCGCATTGTGCCTCCGAGATCGCCATCCTCAGAGCGCCGTTCAATCTCACCCTCTCTATCCCATTCGGTAAGAAGACCAACTACCGCCCTATCGCACGCCCCAAATTCAGTAGAGCTTGCATCATGCCAACCTACGAGTGACCTTGCTGCTTCAATGACAGCCATCTGCATTCCGAAGCAGATCCCGAAATACGGCAACTTATGCTCTCTAGCAAACCGAGCTGCGCGAATTTTTCCTTCAGATCCGCGCTCACCAAAACCACCCGGCACCAAAATTCCATGAACGTTCTCAAGTCGCGATGTTGTCTCATCCTCCTCGAAGGACTCCGCCTCTATCCACTCAAGTTCAACCTTAACGTTATTAGCAATTCCACCGTGGTGCAGGGCTTCAATGAGAGACTTATATGCATCTTTCAGTTCAGTATATTTACCGACAATCCCGATACGAACTGAACCTTCTGGAGTCCTAACCCTACTTACTATTTCTTCCCAAACCGACAGGTCTGGCAGTTCATTGGTTGGCAAGTTGAAATGTTTCAGAACTTCAACGTCAAAACCTTCATCGTGGTAAGTCAGGGGCGTCGCATACACTGTATCAACATCTATCGCCTGGATAACTCGTTCTTGGCGAATATTACAAAAGAGGCCTATTTTCCGTCGTGCATCTTTTGGAATTTCGCGATCAGATCTACAAAGCAACAAGTCAGGCTGTATGCCTGATGCCAGAAGTTCCTTAACTGAATGCTGGGTAGGTTTTGTTTTTAATTCTGCCGCGGATGGAATGTAGGGCACTAGGGTTAGGTGCACAAACAATGTGTGCTCAACCCCCAAATCTTGCCTAACTTGGCGAATGGCTTCAATAAAAGGGAGGCTCTCTATATCCCCAACAGTCCCTCCAATTTCACAGATTACAAAATCATCATCACTCAAGTCAGCTTGAATGAATTCTTTGATCATATCTGTGACATGGGGGATTACCTGGACGGTCGCACCAAGATAGAGCCCTTTTCTCTCGCGCTGCAAAACAGTTTCATAAATGCGTCCGGTTGTGACGCTATCACTCCTGCTGGCTGCCCTGTTTGTGTAGCGCTCATAATGACCCAAATCCAGATCGGTTTCGGCACCGTCATCTGTTACGAAAACCTCTCCATGTTGATACGGACTCATCGTACCAGGATCTATATTAAGGTACGGGTCGAATTTGCGCATCCGCACAGAAAAACCCCGCGCCTGCAAAAGAGCACCCAGCGCTGCTGCTGCAACACCTTTTCCAAGCGACGAAGCCACGCCGCCAGTTATGAATATGAACCTGGTCGTCACGTGGCTCTCTTGCCCCCTCTGGCAGCTACATACCCTGTTAACGAGCGAGTGGTGCGCTTGGCTCCTGACTATTAGTCGCGGGAGCTGTTGTATCAATTATGGACCGAGGTTCAGAAGAACCACTTGCCAAAATTGCAAGTACAAGGCTTGTGACAAAAAACAAAGTCGCAAGCGTTGCCGTGGTACGTGTCAAAAAGTTAGCTGCGCTACGACCGGTCATTAGCCCACCGCCGCCACCGCCTATTCCCAGCCCACCACCTTCGGAGCGCTGCATCAAAACAACAACTACCAAAGCCGCTGCAATTAAAATGTGGATGGTTAAAACAATTTGGATCATTGCAACACTCTTCAAATTATAAAGAAGATCTACTAACGCTCTCTTTATATCAATGACTGTCTAGAACATAGAGACAAGAAATTCCAGTGGGACCTATTTTACAGCCAAGGCGATTGATAGAAAATCACTTGCAGACAAACTAGCTCCACCAACAAGAGCACCATCTACCTCTGATAGCATTAGTATTTCCGCTGCATTTCCAGGCTTCACAGAACCTCCATAAAGCAACCTAATAGAATCACCAGCATCATGCCCAAGAAGATCTTTCAATGCTTTGCGCATTGCTGAATGAACAGATAGAATCTCTTCCTCAGTTGGAGTACGTCCACTCCCTATTGCCCAGACTGGTTCATAAGCAACAGAGAGTCTTGAACCATCCACTCCATCTGGCACCGAAGCTTTTAACTGCTTAGCTACTACCTCCTCAGCGTTACCTGAGAGCCGCTCTTGTTCAGTTTCCCCTACGCATATTATCGGAGCTAAACCTGCACGAAGTGCGGCGTTTGCCTTTCTCCAAACCAACGCATCACCCTCGTGATGCGCATCTCGTCGTTCGGAGTGACCAACGATGACATAAGAACAATTCATATTGGCCAGCATTTCTGCGGAAATGTCACCAGTGAATGCCCCACTCTCGGCTTCATGACAATCTTGTCCGCCAAGCCTGACATTTGTGCCAGAAATAGCCGCTGCGGTTGCTTGTAAATGAACAGCTGGCGGACAAAGAAGAAGCTCCACGGTTTCCAAAATATTTGACGCACCGCCAACAATAGCACTCGAAAGCTCTGTAGCGCTCTCGAGATTACCGTTCATCTTCCAATTACCTGCAATCAGATATCCTCGATCTGCCACAACTATCCCTCCAAGTATCGATGGGAGCTAATAACACTTCATCTAACTTCAAGGAACCCAAACGATTGCGGCTTTAAGCATCCGCACCTATAGTCCGGCGCCTGTAATGCAGATGAGTAAAAGACGGAACATTAAATGCTAATTGCTATGCGCAAAGGTGCTGCCGGTTGGGTAGCCAAAATTTTGTTTGGGCTGCTTATTTTAAGTTTTGCTGTATGGGGTATCGGCGACTACTTAACCCCAGATTCAAATCCGGTTGTTGCAAAAGTTGGTGATGTAGAAATTCGACGAGGTCAAGTTGATCTTGCCGAGCGGCAACAAACCGAGCAAATGCGAAGACTTCTAGGAAACCAATTTAATCCATCGGATTTACCCGAAGGAGCTCTTCGCGACGCAGCAATCGAGCAACTCGTCGGCCAGGCTGCATTGGATATGGAAGTTCGAGCTCTCGATATAGGCATCAGCGATCAAGGAATTGGAGACGCAATTCGCAACGATCCAAGCTTTCAACAGAACGGAAAATTCGATGCTGACCGTTTTCGTCGGTCTTTATCTTCTGTTGGCCTAAATGAAGAAGCCTATACCCAAAACATGCGAACAGAGCTTAGAAGGAAGCAGCTCAGAGATTCCATCGGCGCAAAAATTAGCCCACCCTATGCCTTAGTTGAAACTATGTTCTCTTTAGAGAGACAAAAACGCAGTATCTCCTACGTGGAATTAGACATAAGTTCCATTGAAACGCCCAAGCCAAGCGATAATGACCTGAAGGAATATATAAACGAGAACCCATCTTCGTTCGCAGAGCCTGCTCGTCGTGATACTCGGGCAATAGTTATTTCAACGTCATCGGTTTCAAAAATCGTGAAAATTTCTGAGGCCGAGATTGCAAACTATTACGAAGATTCGAAGGAACGATATCGGACACCTGAAATTAGGTCATTGTCCCAAGCTCTTTTCCAAAACGAGGAAGACGCGAGAAATTTTGCAGCAAAAGCTCCCGACAACAAGCAAACCTTCTTAAAAAATGCAGAAATTGCAGGTGGGTCTGTAATTGATCTTGGCGAATTAAGCCGCGAGCAAGTTTTCCCAGCTGAGCTCTCAAAGACTGCCTTTGCCGTGCCTGAGGGACCAGTTAGCAGCCCAATTTCCACAAATCTTGGATGGCACGTCCTGTTCATAGAGAAAATTACCCCCGAGAATATCAAGCCACTAGAAAGTGTTGCCGATGAGCTCAAGCTCGAAATGCAGCAAGAACAGGCACTTTCCAAAATTACAGATATCGCTAATGCCGCTGAAGATGCATTAGCCGCCGGTGGAGATCTTCAGGCTGCCTCTGCCGCTTCAGGCTTGCCCATAATCAAACTCCAAGGAATAGATCGCCGAGGTGTTGATAGAGACGGCTCAGTATCTCTAGAGATGCCAGCAGATCCATCATATCTCGCTGCAATCTTTGAGAGGACCGTCGGAGACCAAAGTGGGTTAATCGAACTCCGTGACGGAGTCTTCATGGCTCTGATTGTTGACAAAATCTACGAGAGTGCGCCGAAGCCATTTGATGTCGTTAGGGCAGAAGCATCAGAAAAGTGGACGCAAAAAAAGCAGCTTGAATTAGGCCAAGCACAACTTAAAAAATTAGCCGATGCCACAAGCATTTCTGGCTTTCAACAGGCCTCAAAAGAGGCCGCAATCAATATCACAGAAATCCAATTATCATCGCGAGAGGATTTTACTGCTTTAGGTAAATTCCAAACTGGCTTCATCGAACAAATTTTTAGTTCTCGTGAAAATAATTCTGTTCTAACAAATACAAAAAATACTGTAATAGCCGCATTCGTGAGTGATATCGAGCGCCCAGGGTTTAATGTAGCTGGAGATGCTGAGAAGGAGTTCATTGCCGGAATGTCCAATCTTTATGCAAACGAACGCGCTGAATTACTTGGAAAACTTGCTCGAACGGTACATCCGCCAGAAATCACTCAAGAACCAACCGACGCCCTCTCCGGCAGCAACTGAGCTAGCAAATGCCAACCTCTACTGAAAAGGCCATTTTTTTAGAAAAATATATCGCAGGCCAACCGCAGGTCCTCTGGTCGCAAATTTCTGCTGATCTTGAGACAACAGTCTCGGCATATTTGAAATTATCGGCCGGTAAACCGAATTGCTTTATTCTAGAAAGCGTAGAGGGCGGCGCTATCAGAGGACGTTATTCATTTATTGGCATTGAACCCGATTTGATTTGGCGTTGCAGAGGAAACAAAGCTGAAACAAACCGGGACGCCTTAACCGGCGGTGCATTCATCCCAGAGAGTATGGGCGCACTTGATTCGTTGCGCGCTCTTATAAAAGAGTCACAAATAGACGATATGCCTCCAGGCCTGCCTCCAATGGCTTCAAGCCTTGTCGGCTACATGGGCTATGACATGGTCCGTCTTATGGAGACACTTCCTAACACGCCAGAAGATACCCTAGGACTGCCTGATGGCATGTTCGTTCGCCCAACTGTAATGGCTGTGTTTGACAGCGTCGACGATAGTATTTCAATCGTAACTCCTATTCGGCCATGTGAAAAATTGAATGGAGAAGAGGCGTTTGAAAAGGCGCTAGAGAGAATTGAAAACGCGATTACAAGACTTAACGGACCACTGCCGGAACGTCCAAAGTTTGATGCCACAGAAATCACAACAGAAAGAGCTTCAAACTTTACAAAGAGTGAATTTTTAGGAGTTGTTGAGCGCGCGAAGGAATACATCCGTGCAGGTGATGCTTTTCAGATCGTCCCGGCCCAACGTTTTGAAACACCTTTCAAACGGCCGCCATTCGATCTGTACCGAGCACTGCGGAGATTAAACCCTTCACCTTTCTTATTTTATCTGGATTTCGCAGGGTTTGCTGTGGTTGGGTCTAGCCCCGAAATTCTGGTAAGAGTGCGTGACGGTGAAGTAACTATAAGACCTCTTGCTGGGACCCGTCGAAGAGGTAAAAACCCCCAGGAAGATAATGCGCTTGCTGAAAATCTTCTTAATGATCCAAAAGAGTTGGCAGAACACTTGATGCTCCTTGATCTAGCACGAAACGATGTTGGGCGAGTATCAGAAGTTGGAAGTGTAGAAGTTACAGCTCAATTCGAGATTGAGCGTTACAGCCACGTTATGCATTTGAGTTCAACGGTTGTTGGTCGTATTTCTCAAGATTATGACGAAATTGGAGCATTAATTGCAGGCTTCCCAGCGGGCACTGTATCTGGTGCACCAAAGGTGCGCGCCATGGAAATAATTGATGAATTAGAGCCAACTAAAAGAGGAATATATGCTGGGTGCATTGGGTACTTTGCATCCAATGGAACCATGGATACCTGCATCGCTTTAAGAACAGGTGTCGTTAAAGATGGAACCCTCTATGTACAGGCAGGTGTTGGAGTTGTAGCTGATAGCGACCCTGAGGCAGAATTCCAGGAAAGTATCGATAAATCCCAAGCGTTAATGAGGGCTGCTGAGGCTGCTCACAGACTCTAAAACAGAGAGTCACCACAGGAAGATCCACCATGTTCCTTATGATCGATAATTATGATAGTTTTGTATACAATCTCAATCACTTCTTGGGAGAACTTGGAGCAAAAATTGAGGTTAAACGAAATGATGCAATTTCGGTTGAGGAGGTTTTTTCCAGGGGTTATGAGGGCGTTATTTTATCTCCTGGTCCCTGCGCTCCAGACGATGCTGGTATTTGCTTAGATTTAGTCCGCCAAGCCCCAGATACATTGCCAGTTCTTGGCGTTTGCCTTGGCCACCAAGCAATTGGACAAGCCTTCGGTGGAGCAATAGTTCGCGCCCCAGAACCACTGCATGGAAAATTAAGTCGCATTGAAACCAATAATACTGGTGTTTTTCAAGGATTACCAAAGAACTTTGAAGTTACCAGGTACCATAGCTTGGCAATAGATCCCCCGACACTCCCAGACTGTCTTATTGCCAATGCGTGGTCTGTCGACGGTTGCATAATGGGGGTTCACCACATTGATCGCCCCATCCATGGGGTCCAGTTTCATCCTGAGAGCATAGCCTCTCAACATGGACATCAGCTGTTGGGGAACTTTCTAAAAATAGCAACTGCAGGTAAATTGCCCAATCAGCAACCCAAAGCATTGCCAGAGAGGCGAATGTTCGCCCAAGCAGGGGTCTGAAGCTATGGATTTAAAGCCTTTTATTTCGAAAGTATCACTAGGCCAGAGTCTTAGCGAAGATGAAGCTGAAAATGCCTTTGCCGTGATGATGTCGGGGGAAGCAACAGACGCGCAGATTGGCGCCCTTCTCATGGGCATGAGGGTACGCGGCGAAACAACTGAAGAATTAGTTGGAGCAGCACGCGCTATGCGTTCGCGTGCAGTCCGGATAAATGCCCCACCAGGAGCCATTGATACTTGCGGTACTGGTGGTGATGCAAAAGGGACCCTCAATATATCAACCGCTGTAGCAATTGTTGTGGCTGGCTGTGGTGTTCCAGTTGCCAAGCATGGGAATAGGGCTGCATCGTCAAAATCAGGCTCGTCTGATGTACTATCGGAGCTGGGCGTCAAAATTGATGCTGACATGAAATTAGTTGAGCGCTCGTTATGGGAGGCAAACATTGCCTTTCTCATGGCACCACGCCACCACGGAGCAATGCGCTATGTGGCAGGTGTCAGAACTGAGCTGGCAACACGAACAATCTTCAATCTTCTAGGCCCTTTATCAAATCCGGCAGATGCACCCCGACAGCTCATGGGGATTTTCGCCGCCGACTATGTTGAGCGACAAGCTCAAGTATTAAAAGCACTTGGGAGCACTCGGGCCTGGGTTGTTCATGGGTCTGATGGAATGGATGAACTTACAACCACAGATTCATCAACTGTTGCCGAACTCAAAAACGGCAAAGTTGAGTTGTTTGAAATTTCTCCGGAAGATGCAGGTATCCCGCGCGCTAAACCAAGTGACCTTGCAGGTGGCTCTCCAAGAGAAAATGCTGAAGCCTTGAAACATCTTCTAGGTGGCCAAAAAGGCCCCTACCGTGACATTGTACTCTACAACGCCTCAGCAGCACTGGTCATTTCAGACAAGGTGAAGAGTTTAAAAGACGGCGTTGAAATGGCAGCAGAAAGCATCGATAGCGGTTCGGGTAAAAATGCGTTAGCGAAGCTGATTTCCATTACAAATGAAGCCACCTGAACGGAAAATTTAGATGCGCGATGTACTTGCCGAAATTTGCGAACGAAAACGAGCACATGTTGCGAAACAGAAGTCGCTGAAATCTTTAAATGACCTTGAGGCCCAGTCTCGCAGTGTGCCAGCCACCAGAGGATTTCTAGAGGCCCTTAAGGAAAAGGATGCTGCTGGTAAATTTCCTGTTATCACTGAAATTAAGAAGGCTTCTCCCAGCGCAGGCGTCATTCGTGAAGACTTTAATCCAAAAACACTTGCCGCTGCATACCAACAAGCCGGTGCCGCCTGCCTTTCAGTACTAACAGATAACCCTTATTTCCAGGGTGATGATACTGATATTTTAAAGGCTCGTGAGGCGTGTGACCTGCCAGTTTTGCGCAAAGACTTCATGTTAGATACATATCAAGTTACTGAAGCGCGAGCTTTAGGTGCGGACTGTATTTTAATTATCCTAGCTGCAGTCGATGATGTACTAGCCTCAGAAATGGAGGACGCAGCTATTGGCCTTGGAATGGATGTGTTGATTGAAACCCATGACGCTTTTGAATTTGAAAGAGCCCTCAAACTTCAGTCACCTCTTATTGGAATAAATAATAGAAATCTCAAAACGTTACAGGTCGATCTTCAAACAACACTTGATTTAGCAAAGAATGCTCCGCAAGACCGCGTCGTGATATCGGAGAGTGGGATAAGCTCAAATGATGACCTTAAGAACCTCTGGCTTGGGGGTGCTCGAGGTTTCCTTGTTGGCGAACGCTTAATGCGACAAGACAACGTCATGAGAGCAGCTGCTGAACTCATTGGAATGGGACGGTAAAGTGGCAGAAGATTTAACCCATTTTGACCCTGACGGCCGTGCCCGAATGGTAGATGTTGGTGACAAACCAGAGACTAATCGGCGTGCAGTAGCTATGGGCCACGTGGTGATGCAACCTGCAACAGGCAAGCGGATATTGGATGGCCAAATTGGCAAGGGAGATGTCTTACAAGTTGCAAGGCTTGCTGGAATAATGGCAGCCAAAAAAACAGCTGATATAATTCCCTTATGTCACCCCCTCCCTCTTACAGCTATCAATATAGATCTCAAGATCTCTGAAGACCTTACGACCGTAGAGATCGTGGCCGAATGCAAAACTAGTGGCAAAACTGGGGTGGAAATGGAGGCTTTAACTGCAGTTTCTGTTTCTGCGTTGACTGTTTATGACATGGCAAAGGCTATTGATCGTGAGATGAAAATAGAAGGCATTAAACTTCTTTTTAAGTCTGGGGGTAAATCAGGAACTTTTGAGGCTTCCTCATGATAAGCGTTGCAGAAGCCCGTTCTAGGATCCTAGCAACTGCCCCTAAGCCAAAAACTGAAATCGTAATGCTTACGGAGGCAGGTGGCAGAACACTCTCCTCATCCCTTATCGCTCGGCGGACACAACCACCAAAAGACATGTCTGCAATGGATGGTTACGCTGTGAGAGGAGAGGATCTACGAACTGCACCAACAGAACTAAAGGTGATTGGCGAAGCACCTGCTGGGCGACCATTTAATGGACATGTAGCCTCTGGCGAGACAGTTAGAATATTTACCGGAGGCGAACTCCCTCAGGGAACCAATACAGTTGTTTTACAAGAGGATACCGATCGTATCGGGGATATAGCAAAGTTTAACGAAACGCAGACCATTGGTCGTCATGTTCGAAAAGCAGGTCTGGACTTTTGCACAGGCGATACGGTGATCTCGTCCGGCACTATCTTAACCCCAAGACATCTCGCTCTTGCTGCTAGCATAAACACCTTATGGACTCGGGTTTCACGGAGACCAAAAGTAGCGATTCTAGCTACCGGGGATGAAATTCGCCTACCTGGGGATGATCTAGGACAAGGTCAAATTATTGGATCTAGCGGTGTTGGGGTAGCCTCTTATGTAAATCAGGTAGGTGGTGAGGCTGTCCTGCTTGATATTGCTGGAGATACAGAGGAGTCCCTTATAGCTGCCGCACACCAGGCAGAAGGCGCTGACATTCTCGTCACTCTCGGGGGTGCATCGGTGGGCGACCATGATTTGGTTCAACAAGCTCTCGTAAAAGAAGGGCTTGAAGTCGACTTCTGGAAAATTGCTATGCGCCCAGGAAAGCCACTAATGTTTGGCAAACTCCGGGAACAGATAGTTTTGGGTCTGCCAGGAAATCCTGTATCAACGATGGTATGTGCAATCTTATTTTTAGCCCCATTGATAAGGTTTATGTTGGGGCAACATCAAACTGATCCATACATAGTCTCTGCCAGGTTAAAGGAACCGATGAGCGCTAACGACCAGCGTGAAGATTACGTTCGAGCAAAATTAACTCAATCTGAGTCAGGCTTCGAAGCCGAAGCTATTAACATTCAAGACAGCTCTATGATGAGTGTATTTGCAGAAGCAAATTGCCTAATTGTACGACCACCACACATGAAGGAGGCTCCAGCAGGGAGTTTAGTGGATACCCTGCCCCTGGACATTCTTTTATAAAACAATTCGAAAAGACATTCCCGTTAACCAGTCGCGAACAAAATAAAAACCTTGATAAACGATTGACCCAAAAACAGAACTAAAATAGAACAATATGATATAAACGGATTTCTTTGCAGTCTGTTGCCATCAATTTTGGGATCCTAAAATGCTTACCCGAAAGCAACGTGAACTCCTAACATTTATAAATGTTCGTATTGGAGAAACTGGGGTATCACCTTCATTCGATGAAATGAGAGATGCTCTTGGTCTTCGCTCTAAATCAGGCGTTCATAGGTTGGTTTCTGGATTGGAAGAACGTGGATTTATTCGGCGACTTGCTCATAAAGCACGCGCCTTAGAAGTAATACGGCTACCTGAAACAGCTGCTCTTGATAATCACAAATCTCACCAAAAACATCCAGCGCAACGCACCAAGCCATTGTCAGCTTCAGCAGTTACAAACTTTAAGGGGCATGCTGTGCAATTGCCCCTTCACGGTCAAATCGCTGCAGGCACCCCAATCGAAGCATTGCGTGACCCTAACAATTTTGTTGATGTTCCTTCAAACATGATTGGCCGAGGACAATATTATGCGTTAACAGTTTCTGGGGCATCTATGGAAGGCGACGGAATAATTGATGGAGACATAGTTGTTATTGAAGAGGGCCTGCAATTTGAAAACAATGATATTGTGGTAGCTCTAGTTCGTAATGAAGAAGCTACTTTGAAAAGAATTGAAGCTCATAATAATCGTATCATCTTGCGAGCATCTAACTTGGATTTTCCACCACAAGAATACGCGCCACAGGACGTCAGTGTTCAGGGAAGACTAGTGGGTTTAGTGCGAAAATATTAAATATAAAATGCACGATGGGAGGACGTTCCCCTCTAAATGTGTTCTAGTGACTGAAGATTAGACACAGCATCAGAATGACAGTTTAACGTTCAATTCATTTGTCTACTTAGACACTATGATCGTCAGCTATTGACCTCACTAGATATTTCCAAGGTATACCCTGCCGAGAATACAAACAAAATGTAAAATGGAGCCGTAGCGCTATGACAATCGTCACCCGTTTCGCCCCTTCACCAACTGGTTTTTTGCATATAGGTGGCGCTAGGACGGCTCTCTTTAATTGGTTATTTGCGCGTCACTTTGGAGGACAATTCAAACTCCGAATTGAAGACACCGATCGCAAACGGTCTACAGAGCCGGCGATAACAGCAATATTGGAAGGCTTGAAATGGCTTGAACTAGAGTGGGATGGAGATCCAATCTATCAATATTCGCGAAGCGAACGACATCGCGAGGTTGTCGAGATGATGTTGAAATCTGGGCACGCTTACAAATGCTACGCGACACCAGAAGAGCTTCAAGCCATGCGAGATGCCGCATCTGCCGAAGGAAAACGATTTCGTTATGACGGTAGATGGCGAGATAGAGATCCAGGAGATGCCCCAAAAGGAATAGAACCAGCAATCCGCTTAAAAGCTCCCCAAACTGGTGAAACAGTCATCTTGGATAAAGTTCAAAGTGAGGTAAGGGTCGCAAATAATGAGTTAGATGATATGGTCCTGCTTCGTGCCGATGGCACACCAACGTATATGTTGGCTGTTGTCGTAGATGACCATGATATGGGTATTACTCACGTAATCCGAGGCGATGATCACCTCAACAACGCATTTCGGCAAGCCCAGGTTTTTAACGCCTTGAATTGGTCACTCCCCGAGTTTGCTCACATTCCTTTAATACACGGAGCAGATGGATCAAAGCTCTCTAAGCGGCATGGTGCCTTGGGAGTGGATGCCTACAGAGATATGGGCTTACTACCTGCAGCAGTGCGCAACTACTTACTTCGGCTAGGTTGGAGCCATGGTGATCAGGAGATTTTTTCTACAG
>VMBT01000379.1_pt1 | contig 29452 bp, 26 predicted proteins | sample 4404301 | NCBI WGS metagenome assembly VMBT01 (sample SAMN12238535, study PRJNA552566) | marine metagenome | isolation source: Coastal seawater | place: USA: coastal Georgia, Sapelo Island | collected 2008-08/2009-08
TTTTTCAGGCCTATCTTTCGGGAGTAGAAACCCAAGCTGCAGCTCTAGGCGTTGACTTGAGAGTTTTTGATAGCAGACAGGATGCGGCTCTACAGTCTGATATGGTGGATCAAGCCATTGCACTAGGTGTTGATGGCATTGTAATTCAACACGGTCTGACAGAGAGCATGCGAGATGCAGCTCAAAGAGCAGTCGATGCTGGTATTAAGGTTGTAGCCTTTGATGTTAATGTAGAAAACCCAGCAATACCTCAAATTGAACAATCAGACTACATGTTGGGTAAATTGGCGTTGGAGCAGGCAATAAAAGATAATGGTACAAGTTGGAAAGCCGGCTATGTTTATGTGCCGGGTATTGCTCCGCTAGATCGTCGCCATGCTGCATGGGAAGACATTAAAGCAGCAAATCCAGGAATCGAGGAAGTTGCTCAATTCGGCACTCTCGATAATCCAATAGCTAACTCTAATGCGAACCAGGCGAGATCAGTTTTGCAAGCAAATTCAGATATAACTGTTATGTTTGCTCCTTACGACGAGTTTGCAAAGGGTGTTAAAATCGCAGTTGATGAAGCAGGTTTAACAGATCAAATCGACATATATTCAGCTGATGTCTCTACCGCTGATATTTCAGCGATGAGAGAGCCAAATTCTGCATGGGCTGCTACGGTTGCAACAAATCCTGCAGTGGTTGGAGAAGTTTCAGTGAGATCGCTTGCAATGATGCTTGCTGGTGAAAATCCAGGTAGTAACGTTGTGGTGCCTCCGACACTAATCACACAAGCATTTTTAAATGAAAATGACATAAAAAATATGGAAGACTTGTCTGCAAAAATGCCTCAGTTTGCGCATGCTGATGTTTCAGTGCCAAGCTGGATGCCACTACCGCCGCGATAAATTATAATTAAAGGCTGGATAAATCCTTTATCCAGCCTTTAATATTCAAAAACTGCTTACTTGAACCTACATATTTGCATTTCAATGCTATTTTAATACTCTATTAGAGACTACCACCATTTTGTAACCAGTAATCTCTGGCCCAATCGACAGATCTCAAAAGAAAGTGTGGAAAACGATCTCGATTATAGAACCCCTTAGTTATCAAATCGATTGGTCTTGGTTTTCCATGAAATGCAATCACTTTAGTTTGAAGTCCTGGTTTAGTAGGTGAAAATATAAGATCTTTTCCTATTGGCTGTCTAAGAGATCGCTTATAGCTAATAACCCAAGGCTCAGGCCAAAATTCAATATTTTCACAAATTTCTTGTACGTAAACTTGTTCAAGTTCATGCTGGTTTATAAGAGTAGTTAAGTTATTTTGTAAATTAGACACAAAATGTGAATACTTCCCAATCTCAAAGCAAAATATACCTGTGCCAACTACTCGTTCATGTGCCGGAGTATCTTTTCCCCAAGGCCCAACATCAATTACTGAGATGGCATTTGGCGCAAAGTTAAAAAACTCATCTATTGAGCCCATTATAAAAGTGTCCAAATCAATAAAAAGCGCATGCCCAGTTAAGTCGTAAAGGTTTTCCTTAAAAATAGATATTTTAGGCCATGCTCCATGATGCCAATGGTCTGGTTCAAGTCCTATATCAGGAATTGGGTATGTTTCGACGTTAATATTTATTCCATCATTTTTATCGGTAAGGCAAATAAAACGAAAATCGCCAGTTATGTTTCTTTTAGCGGCGTTATACAAAACATTTACATAATCGGACGAGTAAAGGTTACCCCATTTCATGCAAAGCACGGTCTTATTCATACTGTTCCTCGTGTTGAAGCCATAAATAGGCAATGTAAAATACCTAATTATTCTTTATACTTTATACCCATAAAAATAAAATTAAAGGTGTCTAATACTTTCTTTTGAAACTAAAAATTAAAGCTATTCGATCAACATCGAATGCTTTAAACGATGCCCTGCCTTTTGAGCTCCTTTAACTCGACTGAGCTCACTCCAAGACCATTAAATATCTCTTCATTATGAGCACCAAGAGCTGAGGGAGGGTTAGCTGCAGTAGGATGCTCACCATTTAGTTTAATTCCGGTAGTCACTAATTTTAAATTTCTTTGAACTCCTGGTACATCTGTATATTCGGTCAAAAAGTTACTTTCTGAAATTTCTTTAGACTGCAGGGCTTGGGCAACCGTTAGAACTTTTCCGGCTGGAATTCCAAGGCAATTCAGCTCTTGAGCCCATTTTTCTGCGGACTGCTTCTTTAATTTTTCTTCAAGTTCCTTTTTTAATTTTTTACGATTAACTTTTCGAGCCTCGCGGGTTGCATATTGAGGCTTATCACGTAAATAAGCCAGATCAAGATAATCCGTCAAAGCTGTCCAATGTTCATCCTTATTTGCAGCTATATTTAAAAGTCCATCGCTTGTTTTAAAGGTTCCGGAAGGGGCAGAAGTAGGGTTTTCATTTCCGTACGCAATAGGTTCGACACCTGTGTTAAGATAATTGGAAAGGGCCCAACCCATTGAAGACATTAAAGCCTCCAACATACTTACATCAATAAATGCTCCGCGAGGATTAGCATTAAGTGCTGCGGAAATAGCGAATGCAGCGGTTATGCCGCCAACGGTATCAGCCACTGGGAAACCAACGCGCAACGGAGAACTACTTTGGTTTCCAGTAATTGACATTAAGCCTGACGCACCTTGAATAATTTGGTCATATGCAGGTTTGTCATTCGATTTACCAGATTGTCCGAAACCAGAAATTGCACAATAAATTAAATCTGGATTTATCTTTTTTAGTTCTTCAAAATCTAACCTAAGACGCTTCATCACACCTGGTCGGAAATTTTCTACAAGCACGTCTGCAGTTTCTGTAAGCTGTAAAAAAAGTTTCTTTCCTCTTGGAGACTTGAGATTTAATGTTATCGATTTTTTACCCGCATTTTGCGCTAGAAAAGAAATACCCATTAACTTTTTATTGAGTCTTTCGTCTGCACCTAGTTGACGTGCCAAATCGCCCGTTTTAGGAGCTTCAACTTTGATGACCTCTGCGCCTAAATGTACTAATTGGTGACAGCAGTAGGGTCCCGCTAGAACATTTGTTAAATCTAGTACTCGGATACCATTTAGGGGTTTTTTCATATTAATAATTTTCTAAACCAAGGCCACAAGTTAATGAGTTAAATTATTGCTCATGTAAACAATAATATACACAATATTAATTTTTTGAGTAATTAACCTAGTTTAAGCTATTAATTCCATTTTCAATTATATTGAAAGCTTGCGTTAACTCATCTTTGTTAATTGTAAGCGGAGGACAAAGCGTTAATATTGAACCACCCCCTACTTTATAGCTCAATCCATTTGATAGTGAGTGATAAAGGATAGCATCCGCTTCGTTCGAAGCCGGTTTGCCATCTACTCGTAAGTCTATTCCATAGAATAAACCAAGACCTCTTACTTCATGAATTATTGGATGCTTTAGTTGGAGAGCTTTTAATTGCTGCAAACCTGAATTGCCCAGAGTTACTGCATTATCAAGTAATCCGTCTTCCATTAGACAATCAATTGTCGCTAAAGCTGCTGCACAACCAACAGAACTTTTTTCATGAGTATAATGCCCTAAGGCTTTATCTTCGACGACATTTAAAGCATCGTTGGCAAGTAATGCTGCCATCGGGAAAACTCCTCCACCCAAGCCTTTACCTATGACTAACATGTCGGGCTCAACGTCAAAGTGTTCACATACAAACATTTTTCCTGTTCGACCTAAGGCAGAGGGTATTTCATCAAAAATCAAAAGAACGTCATTCTTTGTGCAAATATCTCTGACTCTTTTCCAATAGTTTGGCGGTGGTAATTCTACGGTTGTCCACCTCATGGGTTCGGCAACAACGGCTCCAATATCTCCCTCCATTTCGATAACGTACTCCAAATAGTTGATACATCCGTCATGGTTTTCATCTGAGCAATTGAAATGACATTTTCCTCTTGTGGGAGGAGGAATATGTTCCGTGCCAGGCATGAGTGGACCTACATCTTTTCGAAACAATTTTTCTCCACCGATTGAGATAGCATCTAAAGAAGCACCATGAAAACTATCCCACATAGAAATTGTTTTATGTCTACCAGTTGCATATCGAGCCAGCTTTAACGCCATGCCGATTGCATTGGTACCACCGGGTGCAAAAAGAACTTTATTCAAATTTCCAGGTGCAAGAGAGGTAAGGCGTTCTGCAAGTTCAATTGCAACCTTATTCGTGTAACGCCGAGGACAAAATGGGAGAATGTCCAGCTGCTCTTTAATTGCTGCTATAACTCGCTTATTTCCATGGCCAACTTGATGAACACTATTCCCATGAAAGTCCATAATTTTACGACCTTGGAGATCCTCCAGATATATACCGTCACTTGCTTCAAGAACATTTAAACAAGGTGTTGAGAGTGATTGATGTAAGAAGTATTTTGAGTCTTCTGATAACAATTTTTGCGAATTTGTATCGATATTGTTTTTTGACCATTCCAACCGTCTTGGAGAGAGGTTGATATCACCCTCTGTATCAATTGGTTCATTTACATTCTTTTTTTTTCTCATCTTGTATCTCTTCTGAAGTTATCTCTCCATGCCAGACCATCTTCCGTAGTCGTGTGTGGCCTGTATTCACAACCAAATGCCCCTTTATATCCGAGTGCTTCCATCTGTGGTAAAATCTTGGAGTAATTTAATATGCCTGGATGAGGTTCTGCTCTGTTTTCAGCAGCAGAAATTTGAATATGACCAATGTTACTTACATGCTTAGCAAAGGCATCCATGAGATTTTCACTTTCTTTGTATATATGATAACAATCAAATAAGATTTTCAAACGTGGATGATTGATAGTTTTCAGTATTCTGGCGGCCTGCTCGATTGTTTTGAGAAAATAACCAGGTAGCTGTTCGTTACATACCGGTTCGATTAGAATTATTTGAGTTGAGTTTTCCAATGCATAGATTAGTGAGGATATAAAAGTTTCATTTGCATCACCAGCATTTGTTATACCTGACATTACATGAATTGCAGGAATATTTAATGCCGTTGCGATTTCAACAGCATCATCTATATCATTTAAATATTTCTCGTTATATTCACTAAGCGCTGCGCAGCCAAAAGTTTCACCCATTCTTACATTCATTCCGTTTACTGGCAGCTCAAGTTTGGAGAGAATTGACTGTAATTCTGTTAAGTTTTCGTAATGTGGTTCGTCGTGAAATTCTAAACTTTCAAAGCCATATTTTTTTGCAATAGCCAATCTGTCGATAAAAGACAGTTCCTTCCAAAGATAGCCAGTATTAGCTGAAAAATTGTGTGTAAAGTTCATTATAGGCCCGTAGTGTCATGGTATCAAAACTTCTCGTACTGTTTTTGCGTCGTCAAGACGATCCATTGCCTCATTTAATTCTTCAAATGTTATTTTTCGGGACAGCAAACGGTCTACAGGCAATTTCCCTGTTTGAAACATATCCAGATATTTCGGTATATCACGATGCGCAATGCAACTTCCCATATACGACCCTTTTATAATGCGCTCTTCTGCTGCAATACTTAGATGAGATAATGTTATATCCACTTTTGGCCCTGGCATCCCTGCCGCCACCGTAGTGCCTCCACGTCTTGTGATGTCGTAGGCTGTTTTTAGAGCCCGCCCAGATCCGGCAGTTTCAATCGCAATATTAGCCCCTCCAGATGTAAGATCTCGCATTCTTTCTAGAAAGTTAGCATCATTTGGGTTTAAAATATGATCAGCTCCTAATTCATGTGCCAATTTCAATTTTTCATTGCTTAGGTCAATTGCAATTGTTTTTTTTGATCCTATGGCCATCGAGGCAAGTAGAGCGCTTAGTCCAACCCCTCCAAGCCCTACAACAGCAATACTATCTTCTTCTCTTGCATTTGCAGTATTAATCACGGCTCCTACCCCAGTCACTACGCCACAACCGAAAAGAGCAGCATGCTCGAAAGGAATATGTTTATCTATCCTAACCAGTGCTTCCTTGGGCAGAACCGCATATTCTGCAAAACCTGCAACCCCGGAGTGATGATGGATTATCTCACCATCTTTTTTTAATCGTGTTGTTCCATCCCGAAGCACGGCTTTGGCATTTGTTACTGTTGCAGGCTCGCAAAGTGCCGGTCGACCGTTCTCACACATCTCGCATTGTCCGCAGCTGGCTACGTAAGATGGCACCACATGGTCACCAATTTGAAATTGATCAACACTTTTTCCCAACTCAACAATTACCCCCGCCGCTTCGTGACCAATGACTATGGGCATAGGTTTTCCGCGTTCACCACTAATTGCCACAAGATCGGAATGGCAAAGGCCAACTGCCTTTATCTGAATAAGGACTTCACCCTCTCTGGGTGATTCAATATCAATTTCTTCTATATTAAGTGGTCTTGAGGATGCATAGGGCCTGGGTAAACCAGACTCTCGGAGGACGGCGGCTCTCATTTTCATTTTTGATATGCCTCCAATTGGTTAGCAAGCTTCCTCTAACGACGCTTCAAGTATATTTAAGCCCTCGGTAACAACTTCTTTCGACGCGGTTAGCGGTACAAGTAACCTTATGACGTTTCTGGTAGGACCAGCTGTTACAAGGATCAGACCGTTTTTAAGTGCGATTTGAGCAACTTTGGCTGCAAGTTCACCGTCGGGTTCCCTTGTTTCTTTATCCTTAACCAACTCAATAGCGTTCATGCAGCCGAGACCTCTTACATCCCCTATGCAGTCAAATGAGTTTCTGGTCGCCATTTTATTCAGGTATTGGTCAATCAGTTCGCCCATTTCTAGCCCTTTTTGCAGTAGGTTCTCGCTTTCAAAAGCATCCATGACTGCAAGAGCAGCTGCGCAAGCCATTGGGTTTCCACCAAATGTTCCGCCCAAGCCACCAGGCGGGATGTTGTCTATGATATCTGCTTTACCGACTATACCTGATATGGGGAGACCTCCTCCAATACTCTTACCAACGCAAGTTAGGTCTGGGTCAATACCGAAATGTTCCATAGCAAACATTTTCCCAGTTCTGCCCATGCCAGATTGGATTTCGTCTGCTACCAATATTATACCATGCTCATCGCATAGCATTCTCAAGTATTCTATAAATTCTTTCGTCGCTATATTATAGCCGCCTTCTCCCTGGACAGGTTCAAAAAATATTGCTGCTATTTGGTCAGGAGCGCAGTCGCTCCTAAATAATAATTCGAAAGCTCTTCTGGTATCCTCTAAGCTAACACCATGAAAATCATCGGGAAACGGTAGACGAAATACATCAGCAGGAAACGGTCCAAAGCCTTGCTTAAAAGGTACCATTCTAGCACTCAATGCCATACCCATATATGACCGCCCATGATAGCCATTAGTAAATGTGATCAATGCGGGGCGTTTTGTGTAATAGCGCGCGATCTTTATAGCATTTTCTACAGCTTCGCCGCCCGCAGAAAAAAACATTGATTTTTTTTGGAAATCGCCCGGATAAACTGAGTTTAGACGCTCAGCAAGTGAGATGTAGCTCTCGTATGGCGTTACCTGAAAACACGTGTGCGTTAGAGTATCTAATTGATCTTTGATTGCTTTAACAACTAGGGGATGTCGGTGACCAATATTTTGGCAACCAATCCCACCACAAAAATCAATATAACGGTTTCCTTCTACATCCCAGACTTCTGCATTCTCTGCACGTGCAGCAACAAAAGTTGCTGAGTAAGCGATTGCTTTTGCTACGGCAGTATCTCGTCTATGTTCAAGGCTTTGATTAGTGTGCATTTTTTGACCTGTGTAAAAGCGTTTTTAAAACCAGGGCAAATTTGCCCTGGTTATTATTTATTTAACTAACTAAGGAAGCAGATCGTTTACTTCCTCTACTAATTCCTCCTGGAGTGCCTTCATGTCGTCTGAATCCCCAGTTACGATGCTTTCCATTCCGTCATAAAGCACTTGTGTAATCGCAAGTCCGTTATCACCAGGATAAGCAATCCAATCAGCTAACAAGCCAGACTGCTCAACGGCAGTGTATTTATTTGGATTTTTCGCATAGAAATCAGTCAACAAGTCATTTGCGGCTTTGTTTGGAGGGATATAACCAGTGGTTTCTGCTACTAATGCAGCTCCCACGCCAGATGTCGCAAACTTCACAAATTTCCAAGCAGCTGCCACTTCTTCATCAGATCCAGTTGAAACCATCATTACTGAGTTTCCACCTGCCGGCAGACTAATTGGTGGTTTGCCCATGCCAGGATATTTGCCTGTTTTCAATTCAAAGTCACCTTTAGCGCGCTCAATCGCTCCAACTGCCGAAGTTGACCAGAAGTACATTGATACCTCACCAGAATTGAACGGCACACCTGCGTCGCCAGCAGATAGGTTAGGCATGTCACACTCACGGAATAGCTTTTTCATTTGCTCAAGTGCTGCTAGACCTGCTGCACCATCAAAATTAACCTTACCATCTTTAAGAATTGGCTCGCCTTGGCTCCACATTAGAGCTTGGAAAAACCAGTTACCTGTGACACTCCAGCCCCACCACATAGGTGTTTTGTGGCCATCCGCCATAAGTGTTTTACAGGCCGCGATCACTTCGTCCCAAGTGGTAGGTAGTTCAGTTATTCCAGCTGCCCGTAAATTATCCATATTGTAGTAACCAACTGGTAATGATACCGAGTATGGAAGGCCGTATACTTCACCATTGAATGTACCCAAATCAAGCATTGCTTGGTGATATCCATCTTTTGCAAAGTCTGCTTCCTTGGCAATAAATGGCTCTAATGACTTTGCAATTCCCTTTTCAACCAGAATAGCTTGTCTGTTTAAGCCTTGGAAAGTGACGTCAGGCAAATCACCAGCAACTGCCTCACGCAAAATGGTGTTTGTACCGTCTTCATAGTTTTCATAAGTTGCCCTGAATTTGACTGTGATATCAGGGTGAGCCTTATTAAACTCAGGTATTAGTCTTTCCATAGTAACATCGAAGAGAGAAGAGTATGCATATCCTACTTCGATCTCAACTGCCTTAGCAGATGTCATCATGACACTACCTGCCAAAGCAATTGCAGAAAGTTTAGTTAAGTTTTTCATCTTTACCTCCTTGGTTTTGAAGCCAGTCATATCCCTATTTCTGTCTTGGCTCCGCGTTTAACCGAACATATGACTTCACTGTCATGCCGGTATTCTGTATGACCTATTTCTATTTCATTCCTGTCATTGTTATGCCTTCGATAAAGCGTCTTTGCGCCATTAGAAAAATTATTACGAGGGGGAGGACTATTACTGTTGTGGCTGCCATCATCGGGCCATATTCATTGCCGTCCATATCGGATTTGAACATTCGCAAGCCGAGTGGAGGCGTCATTAAATCTTTGTTGCCGGTTACCACTACCCTAGGCCAATAATAATCATTCCAATGCGCGACCACAGAAAAAATACCAAACGCTAGCAATGCTGGAATGGCTGTTGGTAACATTACTTGCCAGACGATCGAAAATTCACTCATGCCATCCATTCTAGCGGCATCAATTAGATCATCGGGTACAGTCATAAAGAATTGCCGCATCAGAAAAATTCCAAAAACAGAAATAGTCCAAGGAATTATCAGGGCCGCGTAGGTGTTTGTAAGTCCTACCTTTGCTAGCATGATGTAAAGTGGCAAGGCAATCGCATGAACTGGGATTAATAAACAAAAAATCACCAATCCAAAAACGACGTCTCGACCCCAGAATTTTAGTTTTGAAAGTGCGTAGGCGCAGGGGAGCGCTACAATTACCTGAATAATGAAAATAGAAACAGTTACAAAAACGCCGTTTAACATATAGCGCACGAGAGGAGCTTCTTTAAATGCCGCCGTATAATTGTATACAATTGGCCTCATTAAGCAGTCTTCTTCTGCATTGCCTGCTTTGACACAGCGGCTATCTGTCATGATTTGTTGCGCGCCCGTAAAACCTCCTGTATTTGTTTCGATTTCCGACGGAGACTTAAGAGAATATGAAAGCATCAAATAAAAGGGTAGAAGCACAACAATTGCCCCCGCTATCAAAACGCTGTGCTTTAGAAATTCACCTAACCAGGAAGCCCTTAATTCCATTAGTAATGAACCCTCCTGTTAACAAAATAGACCTGTATTAGTGTCAGGACTAAGACAAACGCCAAAAATACAATTGTGATCGCTGATCCAATGCCTAAAAGGTTTTGACGGACGCCTTTTTCAAACATGGCGTAAACCATCACATATGTTGATTTAGAAGGCCCTCCTTCAGTTAGAGCTTCGACGGTATCAAAAACTTGAAATGATCTTATAGAGGATATGGTTATTACAAAAACATGTGTGGGACCCAGCATCGGCCAAGTTACTAATTTGAAACGTTCCCAAGCACTATCGGCGCCATCCATGTGAGCTGCTTGATAAAGCTCGCGTGGCACTGATGTAAGGCCGGCAAGATATAGAACCATGTTGAAACCAAATCCTTGCCAAATTCCTATAAATGCGATTGTCCCTAAAGCATACCTTTTGTCGCCTAACCATATAGGAAACTTGTCTTCACAAGCTGCACCATACCAACTTTGCAACGGATCGGCACCATACCACGCACCAGTAAAAAAGCCGTAAATTAGCCTTTTGTCACATCCTGATCGAAGGATGTCATTAACGACACCCATGATTGGATTTAACGCAAATTCCCAAACGATTGCCATAGCAAGTAGCGTCGCCATTACGGGCAGAAAGAAAATTGCCTTATACAATTCGTTACCAATTCGTAGGCTCGAAATAAGCAAGGCTGATCCTAAGCCCAATGCAACTGATATTGGTACAACTATGAGAACATATGTGAGGGAAGCACTAAACATTTTCGCATAGCTTCGTCGCGAAAATAATTTCTCATAATTGTCTGTGCCAACCCAATTAAAGGAGCTATTGCCTAAGCTGTAATCTGTCATTGAAAGCGTTGCAGCTACAATTACTGGCAAGATAAGTAAAATAAACATGAGCAATAGTGCAGGCGCGATGAACCAAAAATGCACTTTGGAGTTTTGCATTAATCCTTGCCCTTTCCTTTTGCATCAATTCGCTTGCCGTTAGCATCAAATACGAGATATTTATTTGGGTTAGCACCAAAAGAAATTTTCTCACCAATTTTTGCAGAATTAGCGTCTTGTGGATCGGTGCGAATAACTACCTTTTGATTATCCAATCCCATATCCAGATGAAGAAACACATCCGATCCGAGATTTTCCTTGTAGGTTAACCGACCTGAAAAAGAGCTTTTGGTACCAGCTTGCAGCATCAAATGCTCCGGCCGGATACCTATTGATAAAGTTTGTTTTGTTTTTTTTGTAAGTGCAATTTTTATGTTCTGACCAAGACAATCTACTTTACCTTTGTCATCACAGGAGGCCGGTAAAATATTCATTTTAGGGCTTCCAATGAACTCGGCTACCCTTATATCAGTAGGGTTTTCGTAAACCTCGTCGGGAGGCCCAAGCTGTAATAAATCTCCATCCATCATAACCGCTATCCGATCCGACATCGTAAGTGCTTCAGCTTGATCGTGAGTAACGTAAATGAACGTAGCTTTAAGTTCCCGATGCAATTCGGAAAGCTCAGCGCGCATATGCACTCTCAAGCTTGCATCTAAATTTGACAAGGGTTCGTCCATGAGAAAAGCCGCTGGGTCTCTTACCATCGCCCGTCCTAAAGCAACCCTCTGTCTTTGACCTCCAGATAGTTGACCTGGCTTTCTATCTAAGAGTGGCTCAATTTTTAAAATTTCAGCAACTTTGTGCACTTCAGCAGAAATAGTCGACATTTTCTTACTACGCTCAGGCATGAGATGTCCGAGTAAAGGGACTCTCTCAAGGGCCGTTAAATCTCTAAGCTTCAGTGGGGTTATAAGGTTTTGATGTACTGTCAGGTGGGGATAAAGAGCATAGGATTGAAAAACCATTGCTAAATCACGTTTGCTAGGCCTTGTTTCGTTAACAATAGAACCGTCAATAAAAACGTCACCAGTAGACTGTGTTTCCAAACCGGCAATTATTCTTAATGTAGTAGATTTTCCACAACCCGAAGGGCCTACAAGTGTGAGGAATTCACCATCAGCTATATCCAGGTTAATGTCATTTAAGACACTTTGAGATCCATATGTCTTAGTTACACCCTTAAGTGTTATTCCTGCCAAATTGTCTCCCCCCATATTCACTGATTAAAAGTATCAGTGGAGAATCGAAACTCACTTTCAAAAGTGCTCCCACACGATTCGTATTCTAGGTTGCAATTGTAACGATTATTTGTAAAGTCAGATAAATTTGGATTTAATATCAGGAAAATCTATATTGATCCCATATCGTCATTTAATATACACCCTTGCGGTCGCAGAACACGGAAGTGTTCAAGCTGCCTCTGATCGTATTTCGATCTCCCAACCTGCGCTCAGTGCCGCAATTCAAAAGGTTGAACAGAATTATGGTTTGAAAATATTTCTTCGAGATCGGCCAAATAAATTAGTTCTTACCCCGGATGGAAAGCGATTTATAGCCAGAGCAAAAGTTCTAATGGAAGGAGCCGAAGAATTTGAAGACAATGTTAGGAATTTAAGTAACACATTAAACGGAACGATCCAACTTGGCTGTTTTACTCCTACAGCAGCTTTCATTATTCCGTTAATTTTGCAGGCGCTTAAAGATCGAGGTCTGGATATTTCACTGGAGGTACATGAGGCGGATTTAGGAGAGCTGAATACTATGTTATCACAAGGCAGTATTGATCTGGCACTCGCCTATAATATGTCGCCCAGTCCTTCTGTTGAATTTGAAACTCTTATAGAGGCAGAGCCCTATGTTTTACTTTCCAAAGATGATCCTCTTGCATCAAAACAGGCTGTTTCTCTGACGGACTTAGTAGACAGAGATATGATCTCCTTGAGCTTACCGATTACCCAGCAATTCTTTTTATCTTTTTTTTCCAAATTTAACCTTCGCCCAAAGGTACGGTATCAAACTAAATCTTATGAGCTCGCCCGAAGTTTAGTAGCAGCAGGTGAGGGATATGCGATATTTATAATGAGGCCACTTTTTGAACGTGCCTATGATGGAAAGAAGCTAGTATATCTTCCTCTAGTTGAAAACGTACCAACCGCTCAGTACGGTATTGCTATGACAAGTAGAGCCATACCAACTAAGTTGATAGAAACTTTTACCACTGTATGCCGAGAGACACTTGGGGAAAATCGTGCGGCCGATCAATTTTTTATTTAATCTTGCAATAGTTTTAGGAATGCCAAGATAATTTTTTCTTAAATTTTGGCTGTCGGTAAACTTCCTTCAGGATCAGTTCAACTAATTCAAATTGTGTTTCACCATTTACGTCCTCAAAATATAAATGACTTGGCCAAGGTTCATTTACAAAATTATTTTTAGGGAGTTCTATCCCTTCGCAAACCTCCCGAATTGCCGCCACATATGCAGCTGCTGCTGAACTGAGCAGTGTTTTTGCCAATTCGAGGTCTTCTATGCTGTTTCTATCAACTTCGGCTGATCCAATACCCGTTGTGAGAGGTATATTCCTCATCAGAGATTGGTTTTTATAAAAACTAACGTCAACTTTATCCGCCTCCAGCCGCATCATGAATTTTCTGCAAACACTGAATTTTATTTCAGTTAATTCCTCAAGATCTACCTTTGAAATACTGGTAGATCCACTTGACTTACGGCGTGACCCTCTGGCTTTTTTTGCAACATTAGCAACATGGTCGCCTCGATAATTACAGTCAAATACTCGGTCATTCCACAAGTCACCGTTATCCATTCGTTGTATTGACCTAATCGACATAGTTTTGCAATTTTCCGGGCCAATAAAAAATGGAGACCCAGAGGCATCAGATAATTCAACCCAGCCATTAGGAAATACAGCCAAATGGTGTTCTATCCATGGTATTAGAATTCGGTCTGCTAAGTGATCTAATAATTTGTTTACATGTTCTGGATCATTCACAACATCGGCAAGTAGGGGTTCTTGACCGTAAATATCGGCTGCTAAACTATATGGTGCCGAGATTTGTAACAATGGCTCCATACCAGTCAATTCTTCAGTCACCCTTAAAATATCATCTACAATTTTTGGTATCCCGGAAGTAAAATCTGGCGTATCCAGCAAAAAACAATTCTCTTTATTTATGAGGGGTTCATCAGGATCTGATCCCGGAGGAAACTTGTCTGGATACATCATTTTTTGACCAACTGCTTCACATGTAAAAGCATAAAGTGCCCAAGTCATGTATAGTTTTTTTACGCCAAGCAATCTACCTACTGTTAGATTTGCCCGGACATATCGATATGGGTCAGTGCAGTAATACTCTTTTGATTGCACCCCATAGAGATCATGCAGGATTGATAGAGCGAGCATGTGAACTGATGCTGTAGAGTGGATTTCATCATTGGGTGCTAACAATGAAAAATTTTCATCAAATTCACCTTGGATCGCAGCATCAAAAATTTCTTTCATGGTCTCTCGACCTTTGGGATCACCCGATTGCCAACTTGAAAGTAGTTTTAACCCGTTGGGATATGTGTAATTTTCTATCATTAATATAAATGCAACCTACAATTTTAAATGTTTTTAGTTATATTCTAGTGGCCGAAGATACCGAAAATAATCGCAATTTATCTAATATATCTATGCTTAATGGGTGTATTATCTAGACCCATTTTATAAAATATATTAAGCCCACTTTATTTAAATATTTATAAAAATTAGATCACAACGAGGCCAAAAACATTTTGCAAAAAGAACAAACCGATGAAACATACCAGAGCTGCTACAATTGGTGTAATTATCCAGCCAGCTATTATTTTGCCTAAAACATGCCATTTAACTGCGGTAATACCTTGCAAGATGGATATACCGAAAATTGCCCCAACGACTGCTTGTGAACTTGAAACCGGCACTAATGGAATTGTTGGAAGTCCATATTTTAATAACAAGGCTTCAAGTCCTTGTGAGGCAAAAAGAAATAGAACAATAGAATGAGAAATAACTGCAATTAAAGCTGATGTAGATGAAAGTTGACCTAAATCACTCCCCACAGTCATCATGACTTTTTTAGAGTAAGTACAAACGCCAAGTGCGATTGCTAAACCTCCGAGAAGAAATAACTGTTGGCTAGACGAAAAATTTATAGATCCTATGGTCAACTCAGCTAATGGTTGCACAGGTATAAAGACACCAATTACATTTGCTATATTATTGGCACCCAAAGAGTAGGCTCCTAAAGCTCCCGCAAAAATGAGTGCAATTCTTTTATAGGCGTCTGATCGTATCAAACTAATGTTTAATTTTCTGCCAAAGTATTTTGATATTTTTAACAATACGATTGCTATTACTGCCGCTAATAGGGGGCAAATGATCCAAGTACTTAAAATTTTCGTTAATGTCGATGTGTCAGTTGCCTGATTTGAGAAAATATTCCATCCAATTATTGCGCCAACTATTGCTTGAGATGTAGAGACTGGAAGACCAGACTTGGTCATCATAAAAACTGAAAATCCTGCTGAAAGTGCAGTCATAAATGCGCCAGGCAGAGCCGTTATAGCGCCAAGTTTGCCCAATGTTTGAGATGTGCCGGCGCCAGAAATAACAGCGCCAAGTATTACAAAAATTGAACAGATTATTGCAGCGTTACGCCAGCTGACCATTTTTGTTCCAACTGCAGTGCCAAAAACATTGGCTGCATCGTTAGCTCCAAGTGCCCAACCCAGAAACAAACCACTGGACAGGAATAGTAAAATGATTGGATCGATCACAATTATGTCAGTCTTTTTATTGCGTAAATAGATAGCCTATCGGCCACGTCCTCAGCATGATCTGCAATTCCGTCTATTCCGTTTACAAAGTCTCGAAGGTGAAGTTTTTCAACTAACTTAATTTTTGATTCAAAAATTTGCACTTTTAAATCACTGCTGACCTTGTCAGCCTCTTTTTCATAAAGAGTGACCTTTGCATTGTGAGAGGGTACTGCATGTGGATTTCGGAAAAAGGCCCTGCAACTAAGGGCTAACTCATCAACAGCCTTGATTACCATATTTGTTAGCCGCTTGTACCCACTTGTAAACTGATCATGAATCACGGGTTTTTCTATATAAAAAGCCCAAAGTGAGCTTTGGAATAGTGTTAGAACATCATCTGCCGTTTCAATTAGCCCAAGAACATCTCCCCGAGAATCTGGGATAAGTATGTTTTTATATAATTTTTGTTCAATATCACGGCGCAAACTATCTGCTTGCGTCTCCAGTTCTCCCACTGTGTCTAAACGTTCTTTAAATTCCTCGGATACACCCTCACGCAGATAACCTCGAACGGCTAGGCGATAAATTACCGATGCTTCTGCCAGTTTATCAAAGAATTGATCTATTTTACTTTCTAATTCACTAGTTCGCTTGAATAAGCTAAAATTCTCGAACATTAAAAAAATCCAATTTGCCTCAAAATATTCGGAAACTTCTCAAATCGTAAGAAAAGGGTTTCCATATTAAAGGCCTTATAATAAAGTGGGATTAATTTATAGACCCAATTTCAATCAAATTTATACCCAATTAATGATTTTTTATGTCTAAGTCTGCAAGTGGAGCACTTTTATCAACTGTTGAAATCGACAGAAATTTAAAGGTACCATTATACAAACAATTAGAGAATTTTTTAAGAGGCTTAATACTTGATGGTATTTTAAAGCCTAAACAAAAATTGCCCTCTTCAAGAGAGCTAGCTGAAGATTTAAGTATTTCTCGTATAACAGTTAAGTCTGTTTATGAGCAATTAATAGCAGAGGGATATCTAAAATCAAAAACTGGCTCTGGCACTTTTGTAAGTGAAGATCTTGAATTTTTTAGCTATAAAAAATTAAAGTCCGTCATGGTGAAGCCCGCAGACGTGGAGGGTAAACTGCCCGATAGGGTAGACCCGATCAATTTGTCCCAGGCTACAATTAGATACGGAAAGACAGCGCCGTTTAGACCTGGATTGCCTGCACTTGATAAATTCCCAATAAAAAGTTGGAACAAATATCTATTCAATGCCATGTCAGAAAGCGATCGTTACAATTTAGGCTATGGAAGCTTAAATGGGTCTAGAGATTTAAGAAGATCAATAGCTCAACATCTTGCTGATGCGAGAGGCCTAAGAGTGGATGCAGAGCAAATAGTAATAACTTCGGGAGCCCAACAAGCTTTTGTTCTAATTTCGTTTGCACTTTTAAAGGCTGGCGATACCGTCTGGTATGAAAATCCAGGTCATATTGCTGGGCGAGATGTGATGACGGCAATGGGTGCAAATGTAATGCCCGTACCAATTGATGCGGAGGGTCTTGATTTAGACTACGCCAAAAATAATTTTGACATCCCAAAGTTAATATTTGCTACTCCCTCGCATCAGCATCCACTAGGTATCACAATGAGTTTGGCCAGAAGACTTTCTTTGCTGAAATTTGCAGGTAACAATAATTCTTGGATAATTGAAGACGACTACGACAGCGAGTTTAGATATAGAGGACGTCCATTGCCGGCGTTAAGCGCCTTGGATGAAGAGAGGAGGGTGTTTTACGTTGGCACCTTCTCAAAAGCCTTATGCTCAGCGGTTCGGCTAGGATATGTGGTAGTTCCAGAATGGTTAATTGAAACCTTTGCTAAAGCGACGAATCTGCTGGGTCAGAATGCTTCTCCAATAACAGAAGCTGCACTTGCCCAATTTATAAATGATGGACGCTTTGCAGAGCATATTAGAAAGATGCGACGTCTTTATCGAGATAGAAGAGATACTCTTATTGAGTGTTTAAATGAAAATTGTTCTGATTTGCTGAGTTTTACAAGCAGTGATGCGGGAATGCATATTATCGCTGATATCGAAAGTGGAATAAATGATCAAATAGCCTATGAGGCTTTATTAGGCAAAGGTATAGAGAGTTTACCTTTATCAGTATATTGCCTGAAACCTATTGAGAGAACTGCCTTGGTTCTTGGTTTTTCTGGGGTACCGCGAAAACGCATGCCAAAATTGGTAAAGAAAATGTCTGAAACATTAAGAAGTATTCATTGATATATGTTTGTTTACCATTGATAGAAAGTTTTTAATTACACGGACGTTGCTTCGTTGTTTGAGAAAAGCAACGGTCTCGCTCATAATCAAACCTTCTCCCTGAAGACTGACTGTAACTACCCGATTATCGGTGACGAATTCAGCTTCAGAGATGAAACCTATTCCAGCACCAGAGGCTACCAGTTCTCGCATTGCCTCACGGCCTTCAACCTCTATTACGGGTTTCAGTCGCACGCCTTGCTTTTTTGCCTCCTCTTCAACAATCTTTCTAGTGGTCGAGCCTTTCTCTCTAAAAATAATTGGAAGCTTTTTCACATCTGCCATTTTAAGTATTGGTTTATTTGGATTTAAATATTCTGGTTGACCAAAAGCTAGGATGTTACTACTGCCAAGAAACTTCATACCAATGTCTAATTTATTGCTTAAGTTTGGCATGATGCCGATATCTGCATCAAAGGTTCGAAGAGCATTTTCAACTTCTTCAGAATTTCCAGCTTTAAGAATGACCTTTACCTTTGGATACTTTTTTCGAAAAGCACTTAGTATGTTAAGAACATGTGATGCAGAGTCCGCGATTATCCTAATGCTGCCTGCTAATTCTCGTCCAGTTTCCGAAATGTAATCTTCAATTTGTTGTTCCACTTCGAACAACTGTTTTGTTAGGATTAGAATTTTTTTCCCAGTTTCAGTTAATGTAATTTTTTTATTATGTCTTCGAATTAAAAGAGTATCGTAATTTTGTTCTAATTTCTTAACCTGGTCGGATACAGCTGGTTGACTAATTTTGAGTTTTTCAGCTGCAACCGAAAAACTGCCGTGAATAGCCACAAAATGAAATGCTCTTAATTGATTATGTCTCAAGCTATGCCTTTAAATAAGTATAAGATTTTCTTATATATATATAATTATTATCAATTTTACATATGTATGGTTCAAAAGTAATAATTAGTACAGTCCTAAGATGGAGATTTTTTATGCGATTGGAAGAATCAGAAATTGAAGCGCCGCGATTGGGTGAACCTTTTTTACTCACACCAGGTCCGCTTACAACGTCGTATGATACTAAGTCAGCTATGCTTAAAGACTGGGGCAGTTGGGATGGCGATTTTCGGCAAATGACCCAACTAATGAGAGATCAACTTATAGAAATGTTGGGCAGCGGTAACGAAAGTTTTGATTGTGTGCCAATGCAAGGAAGTGGATCATTTTCAGTTGAAGCTATGTTAGGTTCATTTGTACCAAAGGATGGAAAGGTGTTAGTGCTTTCTAATGGCGCATATGGTCAAAGAGCAGCAAAAACTTTAAAGTATCTAAAACGTGATCATATTGTTCTTGATAAAGGCGATTATCTTCCGCCTCGTGGGGAAGAAGTTGCTGAAATTCTGGAAACAGACAATGATATAACGCATGTTGTTGCAGTTCACTGTGAAACGAGTTCTGGTATCCTTAATCCAATAGAGGAAATATCAGTTGCAACATATAATGCAGGGCGAAAACTACTTATAGATAGTATGTCGGCATTTGGGGCTATTTTAGTTGAGCCAAATAAAATAAAATTTGAAGCCATAGTTTCATCCGCGAACAAATGTATTGAGGGTGTGCCTGGGTTTGGATTTATTCTGGCTCGAAAGTCTGCTTTGGAGGCGGCAGAAGGGAATAGTCATTCGCTTTGTTTAGACCTTCACGATCAGTGGTCCCATATGAATAAAACTGGACAATGGCGTTATACACCACCAACTCATGTCCTTGCCGCTTTTTTAGTAGCACTTGAGTCTCATCGTAAAGAGGGTGGAGTAATTGGACGTGGTGCCAGATATACTAAAAATCAAAATGCTCTAGTGTCAGGGATGAGATCTATAGGTTTTGAAACCCTTTTGGGTGAACGCTGGTTATCACCAATAATTGTGACATTTTTTTGTCCAGCAGATCCAAGTTTCGAATTTACGAAGTTTTATGATTTAATGAAATCAAAAGGTTTCATTATCTATCCGGGAAAGTTAACTGTCGTAGAGAGTTTTAGAATTGGTTGTATCGGACAAATGGATGATCAAATAATGCTTAAAGTAGTTGATGCAGCACGAGAGAGCCTGCGCGAGATGGGCGTGACCGATGCTTCACCTCCGTCAAAAGCTTTGGAAGAAAGAAAACGGCTTCAGTCATAATATTAAATAACGTTTAAAAGGTAAATTTAATGACACTTGTACCCAATGTAATTGCCAACGAAAGAACCTATTCAATGCCAAAAAGATGCGCTATCGCCATCTGCCTTGACGGTTGTGAGCCTGAGTATTTGGATGTAGCGATAGCTGAAGGATTGATGCCAAATTTAAAACTTATGCGTGAAACTGGCACAGATAGAATTGCCCATTCTGTAATTCCCAGCTTTACAAATCCGAACAACTTGTCAATTGCGACTGGGCGTCCTCCTGCAATACATGGGATTTGTGGAAATTATCTTTTTGATCCTGATACGGGTGAAGAAGTGATGATGAATGATGTGCGATTCCTTCGAGCACCGACGATTTTTTCTAAATTTTATGAGGCAGGAGCTCGCGTTGCTATGGTTACGGCGAAAGACAAGTTGCGCGCTCTGTTGAGTGCTGGTCTTAAATATGATGAGGGACGGGCAATAGCTTTTTCAGCGGAGCGAGCAGATGAAACATCGATGGCGAATAATGGTGTTGAAAATGCTAGTGATTGGTTGGATATGCCTGTTCCTGAGGTTTATTCGGCAGAATTATCGGAGTTTGTTTTTGCTGCTGGTATCAAATTGTTAAAGGAAATGAAGCCGGACATTATGTACCTATCAACAACAGATTATGTCCAGCATAAATTTTCCCCACAGGAGCAGGGCGCTAAAGATTTTTATGCAATGTTCGATCGATATTTAGGCGAGTTGCAAAAGTTTGATGTTGCAATCGTAGTTACTGCAGACCATGGAATGAAACCTAAACATGATGATAATAAAATGCCTGCGGTTATATACATGCAAGATAAGATGGATGAGTGGCTAGGCGCAGGACAAGCAAGGGTCATTTTACCAATAACTGATCCTTACGTTGTTCATCATGGCGCGTTAGGTTCTTTTGCAACAGCTTATTTGCCAGATAAATGTGACGTCGATGACATAATTAGCAGAATTGCAGCGTGTCCGGAAATTTTAAAAGTTATGGGCAAAGATGAAGCAATTAATAATTACGATCTGCCAGGTGATCGCATTGGTGACATAGTTATGATTTCAACTGAAAATCTTACCATTGGGACAAGTGAAGACCGGCATGATCTTGCAGCGCTAAAAGAGCCACTTAGATCGCACGGTGGTTTAACGGAACAAGACGTACCATTCATTGTTAATAAGGTGATGGATTTGCCAAATGCACCTAAACTAAGAAATTTTGATGCGTTTTTCTACGCAACACAAGCAGCAGCATCATAGAGGAAATTAAAGAATGAAAAAAAACGATATACGTCATGAGGGAATGCGGATCGGTGGAGAAAAGATCCTTACAGAAAAAGTCATTGAAGTAAAATACCCTTACACAAATGAAGTTGTGGGTACCGTACCAGCTGGTACTGCTGAACACGCAGCAAAAGCCTTTAAAATTGCGTCTGACTACAAGCCGTCACTTAGTAGATATGAGCGGAGCCAGATTCTTCAAAGAACTGGTGAAATAATTGCAGAAAGACAGGATTACTTAGCCAAATGGCTTACTCTAGAATTGGGGATATGCCATCAGCATGCAATATATGAGACTAAACGAGCACAAGACGTTTACCAATTCGCCGCAGCTCAAGCAATGAACGATGATGGGCAAATATTTTCGTGTGATTTAACTCATAATGGAAAAGAAAGAAAAATCTTCACTAAGCGAGAACCTGTCCGAGCAATTAGTGCCATTACACCCTTTAATCACCCACTTAATATGGTAAGCCACAAGATAGCCCCGTCCATTGCTACTAATAACTGCATGGTATGCAAGCCGACTGAACTTACACCGCTCACTGCTATAACTTTGGCTGATATTTTATACGAGGCTGGTTTGCCTCCAGAGATGTTTCAGATCGTTACTGGCCTGCCTGAAGATATTGGTGAAGAAATGATGCTAAACGAGCACATCGACATTATAACTTTTACTGGTGGTGTGCCCGTCGGTAAGTTGATAGCATCAAAGGCTGGGTACAAACGGCAGGCGCTTGAGCTAGGTGGCAATGATCCGTTAATTGTTTGTAATGATCTTTCAGGCAGCGATTTGGATAAGGCTGCTACGATTGCGGTAGCGGGAGCTACTGGAAACTCTGGTCAGCGCTGCACTGCAATAAAACGCATTTTAGTACAAGAAAGTGTAGCTGATGCTTTTGTTCCACTGGTGTTAGAAAAAGCCAAAGAAATCAAGTTTGGAGATCCACAAGATCCAGAAACTCAGCTCGGTTGCGTGATACACGACCAAGCGGCTGAACTATTTGAAAATAGAGTGCTACAGGCTGAGCAAGAAGGTGCTGAAATATTATATCATCCTGGTAGGCAAGGCGCTCTTCTCCCTCCGATAGTTGTTGATAAAGTTCCCCATAATAGTGAGTTGGTAATGGAAGAAACCTTTGGCCCGATCATACCTATCGTGAGAGTTCCAGACTCAGATGAAGAGGTAATAAGAATTTCCAATAGCACGCAATTTGGCTTGTCTTCAGGTGTCTGTACAAATGATTTAAATAGAGCAATAAAATACATAAACAGTTTGGATGTGGGTACGTGTAATATTTGGGAACAGCCAGGTTACAGAATTGAAATGTCACCTTTTGGCGGAATAAAAGATAGTGGAAATGCTGTTAAAGAGGGTGTAATTGAGGCGATGCGGTTCTTTACAAACGTAAAAACATACTCATTGCCATGGCCAGAATAACTATTATGTTCCTCAACCTTATTTAAGGCAAAAAATTTTGTGATTAGTACCTAGCTCATCTGAGAAAGTTAACATTAAGAAATCGTAGGAACGTAATTTGGTCAGCCACATCTTTCCCAGGCATACACATGATGAATTGCCGATAGCTTCTGGAGGTGATGGGTGTTTTCTTTTTGATGAGTCTGGTAAGAAATATTTAGATGCTTCCGGTGGAGCTGCAGTTTCATGCTTAGGCCATTCGCATCCCAAAATAATCAATGCACTTCATAAACAGTTAGATGTCTTGGCATATGCTCATACGTCTTTTTTTTCTTCTGAACCTGCCGAGAAATTAGCTACAAAACTCATAACTAACGCACCTGGTGATCTAAGCCAAGTCTACCTTGTCTCAGGGGGTTCAGAGGCGATTGAAGCAGCTTTGAAATTAGCAAGACAATATTTTCTGGAGACTGGCCAGCCTGGTAGGAAAGAAGTAATTGCCCGTCGGCAAAGCTACCATGGTAATACACTGGGAGCATTGGCAGTTGGTGGCAACGAATGGAGACGCTCACAATTTGCTCCACTGTTGATTGACACGCATCATATAGCTCCCTGCTATGCATACCGAGAGAAGCATGATTACGAAACGGACTATGAATTTGGCCAACGTGTTGCCGGCGAATTAGAAATAACTATTGAGAAACTGGGTTCACAAAATGTAATGGCATTTGTTGCTGAACCTGTTGTTGGTGCAACCCTCGGGGCAGTTCCTGCAGTCGATGGATATTTTAAAACTATCCGAGAAATTTGTGATCACCATGGGATACTTTTGATTTTAGACGAAGTTATGTGTGGCATGGGACGCACTGGCACTCTTTTTGCTTATGAGCAAGAGGCTATCGCTCCTGATATTGTATGTATCGCTAAGGGTCTTGGGGCTGGATATCAGCCAATAGGTGCCACTATTTGTACCGACAAAATTTATGCAGCTATTAAAAATGGTTCTGGGTTTTTTCAACACGGTCATACTTACTTGGGTCACCCCATGGCAGCCGCGGCGGCAAATGCCGTTTTGGATGTTCTGCTAGACGATAATATTTTAGAAAACGTAAATGTTATGGGACATCAATTTAAACATGCTTTGGATACTAAATTTGGTCAACATACCCATGTTGGAGATATTCGCGGTAGAGGATTATTTTATGGTATAGAAATTGTGGAAGAGAGGGAAACTAAAGAGCCGTTTTCTTCCTCCTATTTTATAGCAAGAAAGATTAAGGCTATTGCAAAGCAGAGGGGACTATTATGTTATCCCATGTCGGGTACGGTTGATGGGAAAATAGGAGATCATATATTATTAGCGCCCCCGTATATTATTAATGAAGCAGAGATAAATGAGCTAACAGACTTGCTCGCAGATAGTTTAGAAGAAGCTCTTCAATCGTCAGAAGAAACAATGTAATCCATTAAACTTTATTACTATAACTCAGGCACCTTAGCTTTTGGTAATCCTTTTATTTGGATCATAGAATGGCAAATCAACGATATGAGCTGGAAATGATCCCTGTGATGTATCGACCTGGAACTTTGCACTTTTATCGATGGATTTAACGGAAAGCATCGCAAGTGCTATATTTTTTTTAAGCCTTGGGGAGTAGACTGCTGATGTTACTTTCCCCACTTTTTGTTCCCCTTTTTTAACCGGCCAAAACTTAGTATTAGGGCCACCAAGAGGATCGCACTCAATTACTAAACCAACCTGAGTTTTGTCCACGCCTTCAGTTCTGATTTTAACAAGTGCCTTTTTCCCAATAAACTCTTGAGATGTATCTATATTTACAAGCCGATCGAGTCCTAGTTCGAAAGGGTTGGTGGTAATGTCAGCATCGGCATGATAAGACAACATGGCGCCTTCGATGCGCCTGATTGATGATGTATGACCTGGTTTAAGCCCCAAGGGTTCTCCAATTAACATTATATGGTTCCAAAGTTCATTCCCCATTGTGTGATCTGTGAGAAAGATCTCATACCCAAGTTCGCTAGACCAGCCGGTGCGAGATACAATCAAAGAAATACCGTTCCATTTATATTCTCGATGCCAATAGTATTTGAGATCTAAGATGCTCTCCCCGAACAACTTAACCATAATATCCCGAGACTTTGGGCCCTGCAATTGTAGTGGTGAAGCATCTGGCTCAAAAATATTTACATCATAGTCTGTGTTTACAGCTACACCCTGTGCCCATAACAAAATGTCACTATCCGCTAAAGAAATCCAAAAACGATCATCCGCCAATTTCAGAAGAACTGGATCGTTAAGAAGTCCACCGTCTTGATTTGTTATCAGTATATATTTGCACTGACCAACTTTCATTTGGGATAGATCCCTTGGTGTCAAAAATTGCACAAATCTTGCGGCGTCAGGCCCAGAAATTTCTACCTGCCGCTCTACAGATACATCGCAGAGTATCGCTTCATTAACTAGGTTCCAGAAATTTTGTTCAGGATCTCCAAAGTCTCTTGGTATATACATGTGATTATATACAGAAAAGCCTGTAGCACCCCATTCTATTGTAGCATCAAAAAAAGGGGATTTGCGGATTTGAGTACCAAATCCGAAGTCATCAAGTTTCTTCATTTAAATATCCAATTAAACTTAGTAAGGGCGGGAGAGGCATATCGTAATCGCCCAATTTAACAAAGACTTATTATGTTTTTAAATTTAATCAATTACAAATTGAAAATAAGCTTATAAATCCTGATAAAAATACTCAGGATTGACTTTGCGCTCAAAATAGATCACAATTCAGGCAGCCAGCATGAGACTTTGCAAGCTAGTTTACGTATTGAATGAAAAATTTGGTGAAGCGAACTAGTGAGATGGCAGAAGTTAAAAAATTACATTTAGTCCAGGCTAATTACAAAATTGCTGATTAATTGTCTAATCATATAATTTTGCTTTAAGTGAATAATAAACCAAATTTTGGATAGAGAATGAGGGAAATTATGGATATTAAGGTTGTGCAAGAACTTAAGTCTGACAGAGAAAAAAAAGAAGGTATTCCGAAGCACGTTGCATTAGATTTAACAAAGGGCGGAAAATTGGCTACAATCACTTTCGCTGATAAACATTACACCTTACGAATAACCAAATCAGCCAAATTGATACTTACGAAGTGAATATGTTTTGGATGTTTTATCAGTACCTAAAAAGTCTTTTGCTCCAAATTGAGCATTATCAAGTAAATCCAAAAAAGCCTTCACTTAATTCTCGTTTCGATTCCGGCTACCATAAAATATACTTCATCGGATACTGATGCAACTTTTTGGTTCATAAATCCTGCTGCATCTTGGAATTGCCTCGCAAGTTTGTTATCTGGAACTATTCCGGATCCAACTTCATTACTTACAATAACAATATCTGTCTTGGAAATTTCCAACGCGTCTGCAAAATTACAAATCTCTTTGTTTAAGTCGCTTTTTGCAAGTAGATGGTTTGAAAGCCATAGTGTTAAGCAATCGATTAAAACTGGTTTGGCGCCATCTAAGCTATGAATTGCTCCCGTCAAGTCTAATGGGATTTCCAAGGTTTGCCAATTGCTGCCCCTTCTCTCGATATGGTTCTCAATTCTTTGAGCCATCTCATCGTCTAGTATTTCGCTAGTAGCAATATATACAGCTTTGGAACCATAGCATAATGTTCGCTTTTCAGCTGATAAGGATTTGCCTGACCTTGCGCCGCCTGTATAAAATGAAATAGTCATAAAAATTAAATAAACATAAAAAATAAAAAGATTTAACAGAAAACGGCATGACAAATATAATTGGGAAAAAATTTATTTTTGTTCGACATGCTGAAGTAATTTCGGATGGTCGTTTTTATGGTTCAAGAGATATTGAGGCTCATCCACCGAATGAAGCGCAAATTGCAGCGACCCTGAACCTTTTGCCGCCAAAATTTAATCTCTACACGAGTCCAGCAAAAAGGTGTTTGACTACTTGCGAGAGCTTGTTTCCCGGTATTAATTGCAATCAGATTGATGAATTTCGAGAGCAAGATTTTGGTGATTGGGAGGGTACTATATTTTCAGAAATACCGGATATTGGAAAGTTGAGCACAGATCAATTATTTGATTTTTATCCGCCCAACGGCGAAAGTTTTGCAGACATGGCCGTTCGTGTCAATTTTGCTATCGATAAGATATTGGCTCAAACATCGACGCAAGATTGTAATGTAGTCGTTGCCCATTCAGGAACTATCCGAGCTGTTATTTCTAGGTTGGTGGGTAAATCTGCACTTAGTTTTCAGGTAGACAATTTGTCGGCAACCGAACTTGTTTTTTTGATTGATAGTCTCGTTATAAATTACCTAAATAGGAACTGTAACTAATATAGAAATGAAAGAGTTACGAATGTAAGTCTGAGAGTTATTTTGAGACGTTTTTATCGACATAAAATTATTGCTGATTTCTTTGCTGTATTGATGCAATTTACAAGAATTAAAATTTATTGGCCGTATTTTTCAGATGAGCCGCCTGACTTAAAGAGGGCTAGCTGGGCCTTCCCACTAGCGGGGTGGTTACTAGGTTTCGTGTCCGGTGGGGTTGGGCAAATTTTGATTTTTTTAGACCTACCGGTACTCCTTAGTTGCACGATTGCTACCGCTTTATGTGTTTACCTGAGTGGCGCGTATCACGAAGATGGGCTAGCAGATATGGCTGATGGTTTTGGAGCCGGCGGTAATGGTGAAAGAATAAGTTCGATAATTCACGATAGCCGCTTGGGTACATATGGCGTATCTGCATTATGCTTAGCGATAATTATTAGGATTTTAGTTCTTTACAGCCTCGTCGAAGAAGGCTTTTCGCTATTTCTGGTGATGGGGGCAGGCTTGGCGGCTGGCAAAGGTTTTATCATGATAAACCGAAGAATTTTTCCAGTATCAGAATTTGCTGGTCCTGAAACGGTTTCTTTCCTTGGAAATGATGCTCGCCAACTTTTCTGCCTTTTGATTTGGGTTTTCCCGTGTTTCCTTATTTTCTCACTATCACAAATTGTAGTTGCTATATTTCTTAGTTTTATTGTTGCGCTTTGGTGTGGCTTTCGTTCAAAATTCTACCTTGGTGGTATTACAGGTGACATTTTAGGGGCCACCGCATTTTTAACAGAACTTTGTTTTCTGATGGCGGTACTGTTAATGACTTAGACGAGTAATGTCTAAGCCATTAAATTTTTGTAATTATCCGTCAAAGTCGACAATTTCAGTGAGCTCTAATGCTCTTTTACGTAATTTCGCAATTGTCATTAGATTCACGTCATCTGCTTCAAAACTGCCCCAACTCTTGACTAATTTATCAGCTTGCGTACCTGGAGCTATTGGGTATTCAAAGTTAGCAGTCGCATAAATTTCCTGTGCATTTGCAGAACTCAAGAACTCCATAAACTTTAAAGCATTTTCTGGGTTAGGAGAAAATTTTGCCATCCCTATGCCTGATACATTGACATGGGTGCCTCCATTTTCGAATTTTGGGAATATTATTCTAACGCTATTCGCCCATTCTGCTTGTTCTGAATCTTCAAGCATTTTGCCCATATAGTACGTGTTCCCAATTGATATATCGCATTCACCCGCCCATATGGCTTTAACCTGAGCCCGATCATTCCCCTGAGGTTTTCTGGCAAGATTACCTTTCAAACCGTTCAACCAATTTATAGCGAATTCTTCACCATGATGATGAAGAATTGCTGAGGTCAAGGCCAGGTTGTAGGCGTTTAGGCCTGAGCGAGTGCAGATCTTACCTCTCAATTTAGGATCTGCTAATTGTTCATAAGTTCCGACCTCACCATTTTTTATTCTTTCTTTACTTGCATATATTATTCTTGCGCGTGTGGTTAAGCCAAACCAAAGGCCATTTGGATCTCTGTATTTTTCAGGTATGTTGCTATCGAGTATCGTGCTGTCGACGCTTTGCGTTAGTTCAGCATCTACAAGGGCTGAAAGCCGTGAAATATCTACTGTTAGAACGATATCTGCAGGGCTCCGTTTACCTTCTGCCTTCATTCGTTCAATCATTCCTTTCTTTAAGTGAACGATATTAACTTTAATTCCTGTTTGATCTGAAAATGCACTTGTAAGTGGTTCGATTAAAAATGGCTGGCGGTATGAGTAAATATTTAGTTCTGAAGCAGAAACACTACTTCCAAGAAGCATTGCCATTAGGATTTTAAGAAAGAGGAAATATTTCATAATAAGTACCTTTTTAAAATTAACTTACAATATTTGTCAGGATTTATATATGTCTGAGTAAATTAGTCAAGAATAAATTTATGACTTCATTATTTGTGACCTTGTGAGTTAAAATATTTGTAGTGCGTTGGAATAAGTTTGCCGTTAAAGTGCTTTGTTAAACGAGGATGATTGTTTGGTCCGCGAAAGAGAGAATATGAGTGCTTTCCAATGTGCTCTTGCCAAAGATATAATATTTATGAAAACTATTGAG
>VMBT01000380.1_pt1 | contig 29388 bp, 26 predicted proteins | sample 4404301 | NCBI WGS metagenome assembly VMBT01 (sample SAMN12238535, study PRJNA552566) | marine metagenome | isolation source: Coastal seawater | place: USA: coastal Georgia, Sapelo Island | collected 2008-08/2009-08
CTGGAGCCGAGGCTTGGATCTGCGTATTATCGCACCGGGTGGTCTGGAACCAATGCAGAATAGCCCCACCGCTCTGATCGCTCGAGCCGATCTGATGGCTAATGGTTCGATCAAAAGTGTGCAGGATTTGAAGGGAATGCGCATTGGTGTTGCTGGTGGCCCCGGCAGTGGAGGTGAGTATTTACTGACCAAAGCTTTGCAACAAGGGGGAATGATGCTCAATGACATCCAGAAGGTAAAGATTGGCAATGCCGATATGCCCAAGGCCCTGGCAAATCAGTCTATTGATGCAGCCCTGACAGGACCTCCCTACACCACCCAATCAATCAATGATGGTCATGCCAAGGTACTTGCTTCTGATCTGGCACCTGGCTTGATGACCGTGGCGTTCGTGGGCTCTGGAAAATTTGTCAATCAACGGGCAGATGTGGCAGAGCGATTCGTACTCGCTTTGGGAGAAGCAGCTCGCCTCATGCAAGGTGATGACTTTCTTGACGACGAAAACATCAAAGCCTACATGACGAACACTAACACCACAGAAAAAGCCCTACGTACAGGAAAGAAGCTGATCTATGATCCAAACATCGTCATTCCAGTAGCTGGTCTGAAGGACATTGAAAGCGTACATCGTTTGAATGGCCGGACGGAATACACCAAAGAGTTGGACCTGAACAATGCAGTCGATGAACGCTTTACAAGAAAAGCACTCGGCATCTTGGGGAATTATTGACTGAAAGCAGAATTCCCTAATCAATTTGCACCCAGCCATGTGACAAAAAAGATGAAATATCTGGTCACAGGGCTTGGGCTGCTCAGGTGGAGGCATATCCTTCCGTCTGCATTCTGTACAACAAGTTCTTCCCAATTCATCATATGACCCAGCCCTGATTCAACTATCCCCGCGATCCGCTATTTTCATTCATTAGCAGCTCACTCTGCTACCACTAAAAATCACTATTGTTTCCCATATTCATCAAATCGGCATGTCCGTAAAGATCCGTTGTCAAGGTTGTCAGAAAGTCTACAGCACGGCAGAAGGAGAGTTTACCGCCATTGGTGATGCCACCCTGCAAATTGAGGAAGGTCAGTTCGTCTGTATCGTCGGTCCTTCTGGATGCGGAAAATCTACCTTGCTGAAGATCATTGCAGGATTGGACTACTTCACTGCAGGAGAGTTTGACGTCCAGCACGGGGAGGGCAAGAATCAGCCAATCAACAACGTCGTCTTTCAGGAATACGCCATCTTTCCTTGGCGGACAGTCTTGGAGAACGTTGCCTTTGGGTTAGAGATGCGGGGGGTTTCAAAAAAGATCCGAACAGAAATCGCCCGAGAATGGCTTCAGAAAGTTGGCTTGAGCAAATTTGCTAACTACTTCCCTGATCAGATCTCAGGTGGTATGAAACAACGAGTTGCCATCATCCGAGCGTTGGCCAATGATCCAGAAATTCTCTTGATGGATGAACCCTTGGGGGCTCTTGATGCACAGTCCAGACTCTTGATTCAGGAAGAATTACTAAAACTCTGGGACGAAACCAAAAAGACTGTTCTCTATGTCACACACAGTCTGGACGAAGCGATATTTTTGGGTGACGAGGTACTTCTGATGTCGGCCAACCCCGGTCGCATCATCGAACGCTATCCAATCACAATTGAGCGGCCACGCTCCATCAACACGATGAACAGTGGAGATTTTACAAAAATTCGAAGTGAAATCTGGGAGAAGCTGGCAATAGAGGTCGATCGCTCAATGGCTAGTCAGCAATGATTGCGTCCCAATAAACACCAGATCTGCCTATGAATCCTGAAAAATCGATTAAGCTCTCCGTTCAGATCCCATCATTTCTCTTGCTGAACCTGGCTCTCTACTTTCTTGACCTATGGACAAATCAGGCGCTGATGTGCCTGGTGATTGATGTGATCCTTTTTGGCAAGATCGTCAATGATGCGATGAAATTAGTCCCGGTTCGCTACAAGAAAAGCTCCGAGCGTTTTGTCACTTTGCTCTTTCCCATTTTGTTGCTCTCAATCTGGGAGATATTCGCGAGTACTGGCAAGATCAACCCAACTTGGTTTCCAGAGCCCACTAAGATCCTTGCCTCTCTGTGGGAACTGATCACGATTCCGGAAAAGTTCAGCGAGACCACCCTGTTGGGTCGTCCATGGATGATCCTGGAACGCTATCAAGACCAGGGTCTCGAAGGAGTCTGGAAATTGATCGAAGAAGGCCATGTCTGGGCAACTTTGTATCGAGTGGTCATGGGTTTTGTGATTGGCCTAGTCCCAGCGGTTTTTTGCGGCTTCCTGATGGGGATGAACAAGACGATCCGTCTGATGTTTGACAGCATCCTTTCAGCAATCTATGTACTTCCAAAAATCGCAATTTTTCCCATCGTGATGCTGGTCTTTGCCGATCCTTTTGGGGATGCGCCGCGGATTGCTGTGGTTGCTCTTTCCGTCTTTTTCATGATGACCATTCACACGATGGGTGCAGTCCAGAATGTTGAAGGAATTTATATTCTGGCAGGCCGCAATTATGGAGCGCATGGACTGAAACTCTTCTTCAAGGTTATCCTGCCGGGCTCCTTGCCATCGATTTTTTCAGGGATGCGAGTTGCTCTTGGAATGGCCCTGATCGTGATCATTGCAGTTGAATTTCTTCGAGCCGAGAAGGGGGTTGGCTACCTGATTTACTACAACTGGGAGATCCTGGCGCCAGAGAAGATGTATGCCGGTTTGATCACAGTCATGCTGATCGGCATCCTGACAACCCTGGTCTTGAAACTGCTGCAGTATCTGGCGCTTCCCTGGAAACGCCACTCTCTCTTCAAATGACTTGTTCCTCCTATTTTCCCCAGAGAGGCTTCGATGGAATCCTTTGACGTCATTGTCTGTGGGGGAGGTGCTGCAGGGATTGGCGCTGCTGTTGGAGCAGCCCAATCTGGGGCTCGGGTGGCCCTGCTGGAACGCTACGGCTTCTTGGGTGGAGCCGCGACCAATTCGCAGGTGTTGTCTTACTGTGGTTTCTATCAATGCGACGTACGAGGAGATCGTGCAATCGGGGGTGTTGGTTACCAGGTGCTGTTGGAACTGGCAAAGCTGGGGGAAGAGATACAACCACGCCGCTCCGAATTAACTGGGAACCGTATCATCTTACTGGATCCTGAGAAGCTGAAATATGCCCTCGATCAACTCGTGCTTTCCCATCGAGTAGAACTCTTTCTTCACACCACTGTTGTTGATGTGAAAAAGCAGGGGGATCATCTTGAGGCGATTGACCTGGTAGGTCTATTTCAGCAAAGATCACTCTCGGGAAGGGCCTTTGTCGATGCGACCGGCAATGGCCAGCTTGCCAGATTTACGGGCCTCCCTTGCAGCCTAAATCTACAGGAACAGACTCTCCAGTCCATGTCACTTCCCATTCGACTGGGAGGTCTCGCCAAGGATCTGACGATTGATCGAGAGGCCATCAAAATGGCTGTGGAGTTATACAATCGGCGAGCGGTTTATCAGATCCCCCGTCAGGATGGTGGAGTTTTTATGAGGGTTCCTAATTCCAATGACTGGCTCTGGATGATTGTCGATCTTGGACTAGATGATGTTCAGGAAGAGTTAGTCACAAAGGCAGAGTGGATGGGACGCAAGATCGCACATGACTGCGTGGAAGTTCTACGTGCTGAAGTAGGGGGATTTGAGAACTGCCACATCGTGAATACTGGACCACAAATTGGCATTCGAGAAGCCTGGCGTCCTGAGGCTCAATACCAACTCAAGCGAGAAGATTTGGCGAGTGGCAGAAAATTTGACTCCGGGATCGCTCGTGCCGCCTGGCCGATGGAAGATCACTCCAAGCCAGGGAAGCCGTCTTATCATCCGATCGGGGGGGCCGGTTATGGTTTAATCCCCCTAGAGTCGCTCTCTACAAAGATTCCCAATCTTTGGTTGGCTGGCCGTACCATTGGGGCGGATGCTGCTGCCTATGGTTCTATTCGGGTAATGGGAACATCCTTCGCCACGGGACAAGCTGCCGGTGTGGCTGCAGCGCTCTTCGCGCAACAAGATGAACCCCCTCAGTCACACCAGGTGATTGAAGATCTCAAGGCTCAGGATGCCTTGGTCTGAGATCAACTGTTTGGTTTGGATGATTTGATGAAGGGATAAATGCGGAACTGATCCTGAGTTCGGTCTTCTGCAACAAAGTCAGCAACCCGTTCCAAAGCCTTGGCAATCACCGTGTTGTCGGTTCCCTGTCGCAAGGCATCCTCAACGAACAGCCTAAGGTCTTTTTCAATGATGTGAGCCTCACAGCCAGAGTTGAATTTTCCGGAAGCCACAAATTTCGGAAAGGTCTGGCTTGTCGCAAAACTCTGTCCAGAGCTTGCGTTGATCACCGCCAGCATCGTTTCCAGTTGTAAGCCACCAGATTCTCCGTAGGCCAGGGCCTCGCTAGTCGTCACATAAGAGGAAATGCAAAGCGCGTTGTTGATCATTTTCATCTGCTGCCCTTGTCCGGCTTCCTCTCCCACGACAAAGACGTTTGCTGAATAACACTCGATCAGTGGGCGAACTTGGTCAATTTGGTTCACAGGTCCAGATACCATACTCGTGAGAGTTCCTTCAACAGCCCTAAACCGTAGACCCGAAACAGGACTGTCCACATAGCCAAGACCTGCTTTGGTCAGCACTTGAGCATTCTTGGCAGCAGCAGCAGGCCCAATGGTGCAGGTATCCACGATCACACACTCATCGGTCTGCATTTCCGCAATTTCTTGAACAACGAGCTGATTGACCTCCACGGTAGGTAGCGATAAAGCTACCACTTGGGCACGCTCCACCACCTCGGCATTGGATGCTGCAATCAAGCTGTTCTCGGGAGCTCTTTCTCTTGTTCCAGCAATATCATGAACCAGGAGGCGGTAGCCTTTACGAGCAATGTGCTGCGCCATAGGTTGCCCCATGTTTCCCAAGCCAATAAAGCCGAAGAGTTTGTCTTTCATCGAGATTACAATTTAAAAAGGGAATTTTTTAGTGCCCGCATTCAATTGAGCCAGATAATCGCTGATACCAGGTGGTTGCTACTCAGAAAAGAATAGGTCCTAGTCGTGTGAAATCTTACTCAAAAACTGAAAGAGTTGGGGTTGAACTGAACCTGTGTTGACAAAACCACCAATGTGATCACCTTCAACTGAAAAAAATTCCCAACCATGTTGCTTTGCTAACGATTTGCCTTTCTCAAAAATAACAGGTTCCTCCTCGCCTACCCACAAAAGTACAGGCACGTTTAGATTGGCGACCGCCATCTCCAAACCCTCAACTTCCTCCATCTTATCAAAGATGATTCTGATAGCCGGCAAATGATCCTTGGGAAACTGCTCCAGGAAATCGTCATCAAAGATTTCTTGAGCTTTATCAAAAGTAAGTTTGCCAACATCCTGCCTCTTAATTTCTTCGGCAGTTCCTACTCCAGGGCAGTGTCCACCAAGCATCAAACTCTTTATTCGATGAGGATAAAATTTTGCCACAAAGCAACCTAATAACCCCCCCATGGAATAACCCATAAAATGGGCTTTTTCGATTTTTTCGGCATCCATTACAGAAATAAAATCGAGAGCTAAGAGTCTACGATCATAGTTTGCAGCTTCCTCGGGTTTGGAACTTTCTCCATGTGAAAGACAATCAACAGATAGGCAGCGATAGCCCTTGTTGACAAAGAATTCAATGTATGTTGTCCCCTTAATCTCTGGTGAATTCCAGTCCTCCTTCTTGCTTGTCAAACCATGCAGGAAGACTATTGTTTCATTCCCGTTCGGGCCATATTGTTTATAGGCAATTTGTTGATCACGATTTTCAGTAAAGTATGTTTTTGAGTCTAACATTTGACTATCTCCCGCTTTTAGAGTCTAGATTTAGAAAAAGCCTCTATGGTTCTAAATCTGTTAGCTGATTTAATTACTTTTTCAACGTTCTTCTTTGACAATCATTAAAAACATTCAGGAAATCATTCCTCTGACGATCCAGGGAGAGGGATACCACGCAGGAAGAAGTTGTTCCTTTATTCGACTCTTCGGTTGCCCGGTTGGTTGCTGGTTTTGCGATACAGGCTATGCTCCAGGAGACCGTGAGGATTTGAACAAACTCCCTCGATTCTCAATAGACTATGAATCCCTACGAGAACAATTGCAAAGTCGCTATGTTGTCATCAGTGGTGGGGAACCACTCTACCATCAGGATTTTGAGGAATTGCTTGAGAGATTGGTGGGAGACGACTTCGAAGTGGCAGTTGAAACGAGCGGTGCAAAGGCCTTCCCTTTTGAGAAGTTTCCCCAGGTTTGGGTGACGTTCAGCCCAAAATTTCATGCAACAGATTATCTGAAAGACCAGCAGAACCAAACTTTCTGGACAAATTCTCAGGAAATTAAGGTGGTGATCAGTGATGCTAATGATTTGGAAGTTTACGAGCAGTTACTGGATCAAGCAGCCCAACGTGGAATTCCGATCTATCTCCAACCAGAATGGTCTAAAAAACTAGAAGCTACCCCCCTGATTCTAAAGATTCTGCGACAAAAGCCAGATTGGAAAATTTCTGTGCAACTCCACAAATATCTCCAGTTGCCCTGAATTGCCTCATTCATTCGTTTGATTCATCTCAGCTTTATCGCTAGCTCCCAGAATTAGCGCAGTGGTTGGAGGTTCAGTTGATCCCCGAATGATTCGATCTCGAAAGCTTGGGCTGTATCCGGGAAGCTATTCTCAACCTTTTTGGTTGCAGCCTTGTTCAATTCGTTCACCAGAGCACCAATCGGATCTCGATGTGAAACTGCTATGAGATTCCTTCCAGCATGTTTCATTCGGATCTCCTCAAACCAACTCATCATCCGGCTCAGTACCATCCTTGGCGACTCGATGCCGTATTTCTCCGAGGAATCACTGAAATAATCTTTGGGTAGTTTGGTGAAAGGCTCTCCCTGAAAACTTCCCACATCTGTCTCCGTGATCCTTGGTTCCACTTCGATAGTTGACGGAACAATGGAGGAGATGATTTCAGCACTTTGGCGAGTCCGATCCATTGGTGAAGCATAAATCAGCTCAAATGGCACATTCTCCCGCAGCTTTTCAGCAGTGTTTTTGATGTCCTGGCAGCCTTTGTCACTGAGAAAGTAACCAGGGATTTTGCCATAGATGATTTGCTTTGGGTTGAAAACCTCTCCATGTCGGACTAAGAAAAGTTTCATCGATTTTGCCGTAGGAATTTTGGAAAGAATAGTGGTTTTGCTGAGTTGAGATTTGACATGCGAAGAGTGCCCGATTGCTCAAACAGAGTCTGAACAAAGATCATCACGTTTGAATCAGCTTCGGTCAGGATGAGCGTTGGCAAAGGCTGATAACTTTACAAGATTTTCTTCGATTCTGCAGAGTTTCGGGAAAGGTGTTAGATCAACCTCAAAACGACGGGCATTGTAGCATTGAGGCACCAGGCAGACATCTGCCAGAGTAGGGTTTTCCCCAAAGCAGTAATTGGTCCCCTCCACTATTTTTTCTAGTGCAGTGAAGCCCTCTATAATCCAGTGATGATACCAGCGTAATTTCGCTTCTTCACTGACCCCCAGTGAACCCTTGAGGTACTGAAGAACTTGTAGATTGTTCAAGGGGTGAATGTCACAGGCGATGGTCTGGGCGATTGAGCGAACGTGAGCCCTTTGGAGAGAAGCTGATGGGAGAAGTGCTGGTTCTGGATAGATTTCCTCGAGGTATTCAATGATTGCCAATGATTGCGTCAGTAGGCCCAAACCAACCTGTAGTGAGGGAACACGACCCTGGGGATTGAGTTCCAAATATCCAGATTCTCGATGCTCGGCTTCCAGCAGGTTGATTCTGGTTTTCTCGTAGGAGAGTCCCTTGATTTCAAGTGCAATCCGTACTCGGTAAGCCGCCGAAGAGCGTGGGTAGTCGAAAAGTTTCAGTTCCAACTTCTCTCCTTATTTGCTGAGAGCTGGCAGGACAGTACCCCGAACTTCCCCAAAGCCAATTCTGAGATAGCCAGCTCGTGCACAATATCCTCGTAAAATCACAGTATCTCCGTCTTCCAGAAAAGTTCTTGTTTCTCCGTTATCCAACGTTATGGCTTCCTTGCCTCCCTTGGAAAGTTCCAGTAGAGATCCTGCTTCTGATAGCGTAGGGCCGGACTGGGTACCACTGCCCAGAAGATCTCCTGGCTGAAGGTTGCATCCACCAATGGCGTGGTGGGTGACTAGTTGAGCGGCTGTCCAATACGATTCCTTAAAGTTTGATGCGGACAGCTTGGTAGGAGCCTGTCCATCTTTTCTCATTTGCAGAGTCTCCAGATAGACCTCCAGGCGTAAATCGATTCCTCCAGACTCTCGGTTCTCAGCCGATTCGAGATAATCCAATGGTTGTGGATCTTCAGTTTCTCGGGTCCATTGAGTTCGGTAGGGAGCTAGCGCTTCCATGGTCACAATCCATGGAGAAATCGTCGTCGCAAAATTCTTGGCGAGAAATGGGCCCAGTGGCTGGTATTCCCAGGCCTGAATGTCTCGAGCTGACCAATCATTGAGCAGACAGAGTCCAAAGATGTGCTCCTCAGCTTCTTCCATGCTAAGTGGTTGACCCAAATCGTTGGCTTGACCAATGAAGATACCCACCTCTAGTTCATAATCCAAGCGGCTGCTGGCTCGCAGACTGGGAACCTCAAACTGGGGTCCCTTGACTTGTCCAAGCGGTCGATGAAAATTCTGTCCAGAGATGCCGATCGAGGAACTACGGCCGTGATAGCCGATGGGCACCCAGCGATAATTCGGCAGCAATGGATTGTCCGGTCGAAATAGGCTCCCTACATTGGTAGCGTGGTGAATCGAGGCATAGAAGTCGGTGTAATCCCCAATTCGAGCCGGCAATTGGTATTCAACATTCTTTTGTGGAATCAGGCAGTCCTGAACAGTGGATTTTGAAGGCGAACCTACGCGGAGCAGTTCCCAAACTCCCTTACGCAGCGCTGAAAGAATTTGTGGCCTAGCCCCCATCAATTCATTCAGTTGGTGTTGACTCCCCAATTCTATGGCTCGCTGAGCATCCTGTTGCAGCAATTTTTTTTGGGCCAATTGCTTAAGATCCAACACCTGATCACCAATGGCAATTCCACCACGCCACTGCTGGGATTCACCAATCTGTTGGAAGCTAGCGAATGGAAGATTCTGTAAGGGGAAGTCAGTTTGTGGATCATTGGCCGAGTCCAGCCAACTCTGTTCTGAGGGGGCATGGGTTTCATTGAGAGGAATCATCTGGTCTCAATCGGTGTTTCGTGGATAGTGTCGTTGTAGATTCTGCCAGCATTCCAAGTAGTCCGTCTGTAGTGCCTCGGTCTCGAGAGCAAATTGAGTAGGTTGAAGCACAAGGCGTGATTCAAACATGAAGGCTAGCGTGTTCTCATAGCGTTGTGGTTTCAGTTCCATTGAGCTGGCTTTCTCAAAAACTTCAGCTTCGGGGCCATGAGCGGAGAAACTGTTGTGCAGACTCGCCCCTCCTGGCAGAAAGCCCTTCTCCTTGGCATCGTACACTCCTTCAATTAAGCCCATGAATTCTGACATCAAGTTGCGGTGATACCAGGGTGGACGGAAAGTGTGTTCAGCGACCATCCAACGGGGTGGAAAGATTACGAAATCCACATTGGCTGTACCTGGAGTGTCCGTAGGGGAGGTCAAAACCGTGAAGATCGAAGGATCGGGGTGATCAAAGCTGACCGTGTTGATGACGTTGAAGCGTTGCAAATCATACTTGTAAGGAACCGAATTGCCAATCCAGGCTACAACGTCCAAGGGAGAGTGATCTAATCCGCTCTGGAATAGAGACCCCTGGAATTTGCAGAGCAACCGACAGGCTCCTTCTCGATCCTCAAATGCTGCAACTGGAGTTTGAAAATCTCGATCATTGGCAAAGCCGTTTGCCCCTACTGGGCCACGCTCAGGCAATTCCAATGGGCTCCCGTAGTTTTCACAAATATAGCCCCGTGCTTTTTCATCCAGCAATTCAACTCTGAATTTCATTCCTCGTGGAATCACGCAGATTTCTCTTGGGACGACCTGCAAAATTCCACACTCGGTATGGATCCGAAGCTTGCCAGACTGAGGAACAATCAGGAGTTCACCATCCGCATTGTAAAAATAACGTCCCTGCATCGACTGATTAGCCAAGTAGAGATGAACCGCGATGCCCTGCAACCCGACCTGGCCATTGGCGGCCAGTGTGGTCAATCCATCGATGAAATCCTTTGGTTCCTCAGGAACTTCAAGTGGAGACCAACGCAATTGATTAGGTGTGGGAGGGACATCTGAGATGGGTCCACTCCGTAAAAGTTTTGAGGAAAGTGGCTGAAAAGTGGAATGCTGACAGGAGGGTCGGATGCGGTAGAACCAGGTCCTTCGATTCTTGGTGCGAGGGGACGTGAAGGGGGTAGTACTAAACTGTTCGGTGTAAAGCCCCTTGGCCACCCTTTGGGGATTGAACTGTCCAATTGGAAGTATTCCCGGCTCCGCTTCCGATTCGAACTCATTCCCAAAACCATGCAGATACTTCAACTCGGTAATTGCCATGTCTACCCCTTCCTTGGAGATTAGGAGGTTGTTTCGGAGGCAAGTTGCAGAGCTTGTTTCAGCACATCGCGATCCCCAATATGATTGGCAAGGATTAAGATTAAGCGAGCGTTGATGGTGTCGCTCTCTTCCTTGCTTCGTGACTCGTGAATGGCTAACAACTCCGAGTAGAAGTCATCTGCTGAGTAGAGATTTGGATGCAGATTCAATTTCTCCATTGCACTCCCTCAGTCTGTCCGGAAGCTCTTTGCAGGGCTTGATGAATCATAGCTGGATCATATTTTGTCCAACGAGCGGCAATGTGTTGATCGGGTCGAATCAAGTAATATCCCTCCTTTTGTTTCCCCAAATAGCGTTGTGCTAGCTCTCCAGAACTGTCCTTTTTTGTGTTCAGTGACAAATGCTCAACTTTTCTTGTCTCTGAATGAATTTCTTTATCGGCTTGGTCAAAGCAGAGCAACTGGAAAGAACCCCCTACTTGCTCACAGAGCCAACCATCACCTGTGGGAGCATCTCTCAAAGGGGAACCAGGGCATACACCGCTGGGCAGATCATCATCGACGTCGTCAGTGTTGATCGGCGAATTGAGGTAGCTACAGGGCTGAGAGAGGCGTCCGCTGTTGACAAGGGGTCTTGCAAAGGGCTGATGTTCTGCAAGATTCAACACTGCATCCCGAAAAATTCGACTGATTTCAGACTTGGGGGTGATGAAGTCTGTAGAACGACTGGAATGTTGGATGTTCTCCTCGGCTGCCTGGATGCGTTCGTTGTCATAACTGTCCAGTAAAGACTCTGGGGCCTGTTGATCCAGCACAAGTTTGAGCTTCCAGCAGAGGTTATCTACATCCTGCATCCCAGAATTGGCACCACGGGCTCCGAAGGGAGATACCTGGTGGGCACTATCTCCTGCAAAGAGGATTCTACCATGCCGAAATTTCTCCATTCGGCAACAGCGGAAGGTATAGATCGAAACCCACTCCAGTTCAAAGTTGATCTCATCACCCAACATTGCCTGTAAACGTGGAATCACCCGCTCTGGCTGTTTCTCCTGTTCCTTGTCAATCTCCCAGCCGAGTTGCAGGTCAATCCTCCAGACGTTGTCGGGTTGCTTGTGAAGCAAGGCGGACTGCCCTCGATTAAATGGTGGGTTGAACCAGAACCTTCGCTCGGTTGGAAATTCTGCATCCATCACCACGTCCGCAATCAAGAAGTTATCTTCGAAGATCCGACCCACAAAATCTTGCTTCAGTTGGTCCCGAACCGTTGAATTTGCTCCGTCACAGGCGATTACCCAATCTGCTTCCAAGGTATATTCACCATCTGGGGTTTTCAGGCGCAACAGCACATGATCATTGAACTGCTCGAGTCGTTGAACTTGATTTCGTCCACGGAGTTCAATCCACTCACTCAATTCTTGGCAACGTTCAACCAGATAGCATTCCACCCAATACTGTTGGATATTGATGAACGCAGGATACTTATGATGAGCTTCCGGCAGCAGGTTGAATTGGTAGATCAGGCGTTGATCAAAGAGCACCTTGCCGAGATTCCAGGTCACTCCTTTCTGTAACAAACGCTCACCACAGCCGAGTCGTTCCATGATCTCAAGAGAGCGCTTGGCAAAGCAGATCGCTCGTGAGCCCCAACTTACCGAATCGTTGTCGTCAACTACCACACAGTGAATTCCCTGCAGGGCCAGATCAATGGCAGCTGTCAAACCAACTGGACCAGCACCCACGATCACCACTGGATGACGGTTAGGCGACTTCCGATCTTGATCGCGATTACGTTGATAGGGATAGAGCGGTTGTTCGTAAATGCGTTGGGAGGACATTGTGGAGCTTAGAGCTGCAGCTGAGCCCAGACCTCCTGGTCTCTTGCTGCTGTCCAGATTCGTGGGGTGTCAATCCCCAAGGCTTCGTCATAAGCTCGAGCCACATTGAAAGGTAGACAGTGCTCGTAGATTGCGTAGGTTTTGAACTTTTCGTCACAGGATTCGCGACAAGCTTCGAAAGCGTCCTTGAGAGAACCACCCCGCAAGGCAACTCGGGCTACAGCAGAAAAGGTTGATTCCAGAAAATCTCGAGTCAGTCCAATCGCCTCCTGGACCTGCCCTGGATTTAGCAGTGCGTCTCCACGTCCAGGTACGAGTGCAGATGGTGCAAAACTCGCGATTTGATCCAGAGTCTTCTGCCAGTCGATGAAATGCGCATCGCCACAGTAACAGGCGGATCGGTATTCCACAGCATCCCCAGAAAACATCACTTGTGCATCCGGAACCCAGGCGATGATGTCGCCAGCTGTATGGGAACGACCCAAGTGATGCAACTCTACTCTTCGCTTGCCAAGATGAACGGTCAGTTTTTTCTCGAAAGTCATCGTTGGCCAGGTCAGCCCGGGGATACTCTCGTAGGCATTGAAGAGACGTGGGAATCGACCGTATTCGCTGTCCCAATCTTCCTGACCACGCTCATGGATCATGGAATGAGTCTTGGCAGACGCGATAATTTCTGAGGCCCCGTAAGCTTGCGCTCCAAGAACCCGCACAGCGTGATAGTGACTGAGAACGATATACTTGACGGGTTTATCGGTGACCTGCCTAATGCGATCAATGACTTGCTGCGCCATCACAGGAGTCGCTTGGGTGTCAATGATCATTACACTGTCATCACCAATGATCACCCCCGTATTTGGATCTCCTTCCGCGGTGAAGGCATAGAGATCTGGCCCAATTTCAGGAAAGGAGATGTTTTTCTCACTTAGGTCGTTGGTAGAGGCAAAGGACTGAGACATCAGTTCTCTCCGCATATTGAGGTTAGTTACTGAGAATCTTCTATTTTGACTTATCGGGAAAAGGGAGTTTACATCCGTTTTTCGTATTGCTTCAAGCGTTGTGAAAAACCAGAACTGTGGCCACAGGCTGGCCCATGGGAATGAGTGACTGCTGCTCCAGTGGTCTGTGGCTGAGACTTGGGCAAGTGCTTGTGTAGTTCCTGACGACTCTCAAGCCCTGGTAGCTTGGTGCCAAAATTGGAAACTACCCGTTGGATTCCTGGGTTGCCACAATTTGGGCAACTTTGTGGATTGGGCTCATGGATTTTTTGCAGCACCTCGCATTCCTCTCCACAGTCTGCACAAGCATATTCATAGAGGGGCATCTGAATCCTTGGTGGGAGAACTGGTACTTGGTGTATCCACTTCAGAGTTCAATTCATCAAGTTCTGCTTTTAGGTCTTGTTGATTCTTTTGGCGATTGTAGTTGCGTTCTGAATCTTTTACTTTCACTCTCCAACGGGTGAAGGGGAGAGTTGTGTTTTCCTTGCCCATGAATTCTCCTTGAAAACTCAGGATGGCTGGTGATGCATTGGTCTGTCTGCTTCCCTTTGCTCATTTTGGTTGGAACTGGCTGGTGGACCTGGCAGGCCTATCTCAGTGATCCACCTTGGTATGCCTATCCAATCGCTGCTGGGATTGCCCTGCGCTGCCTGATTTGGCTTTGGCAGTGTCGCAAGCAACCCCTCCCGCAAATCAAACGTTTGCAGTTACCGAATCAGGAACTCAGGCGTTGATTGGCCCAAGCTTTGGCTCCTTCCAAATCAACGATGGCTCCGTCCAACTGTAGCGCAAAGGCTTCTTCAAGGACTTTCCCCATTTGAGGACCCGGTCGCATACCTAGCTGGAGAAGGTGCCGGCCCTTTAAAAAAGGTTTGGGTTTCTCATCACGAACATCAAGCTTAGATGCCTGATCAAGGAGCCATTGCTTCGCTGGAAATTCGCGACGTAAGGCGTCTTCAGTAGTCCTGCCAAAATGATCAGCTTCCGCTACCAGTAATAGTTCTGGAATCGAAACTCGTAGAGCCAGTCTTCGAATCGCACCGGGGGTGACCTTTTCTCGGTCATTGTAGAGCATCGACGGTCGGAGATGCTCCCTCACTAAAACCGTCACTTTTTCAATCAGAGAGACTTCATCCGTCAACCTTCTCAAAAATTTTTCGGTGGGCTGCATTCCCAGAACATCATGTGCAGGACTGCGCCAGTGCCCGTCTTTCCAGATTGTCGTTGCAGGCTTGCCAAAGTCATGACACAGGGCTCCAAACATCAAAACGAGGTCTGCTTTTTCCTCACCAACACGAAGTTTAGCAGCCTCATCCACTACCATCAGCGTGTGGGTCCAGACACATCCTTCAGGATGCCAGGTCGGATCTTGCGGCACATCAATCAGGGCTTCCAACTCGGGAAAGAAACGCAACGCCTTGGTCTGCCGAAGGATTTCCAGCCCAATAGACGGTCGTTCTGCACGAAGTAGTAGTTTCGCGAACTCACCCAGCAGCCTCTCACGGGACAATTCATTTAAATCCAGAGTCCGGCATAGTTCAATGGTCTCTGGGGCCATCTGAAAATTCAGACGAGCTGCGAACTGGGCTCCTCGAAGCACCCGCAAGGGATCCTCAGCGAATGCGGGTCCAACATGGCGCAGAATCCCCTTCTTCAAATCTTCTTGACCACGATGTGGATCTAACCATTGCTGTTGAATTGGGTCGAAGCCGATGCTGTTGACGGTAAAATCTCTGCGAGCCGAAGCCTCTTCAAAAGTCATTTGAGGATCAGCATTGACTAAAAATCCCTTGTGTCCTTTACCGGTTTTACTTTCACGTCTGGGAAGGCTGACATCATACTCAGCATGTTGGGTGATCAGCTTGAGCACTCCAAAGCTTTTGCCAACTCGAAGTACCTTGCCGAATTGGGACAACACCCCTTCAAGTTCATTCGCTTCGAGACAGTAGACCTCCATATCCAAATCTTTAGGAAGCCGTTGCCCAAGCAAATAGTCCCTGACGCTCCCTCCAACAAGGATCGGTTGTCCACCTTGTTGATGAATGGCGTTGGCTAGTTTCGTAAGTTCAACTGATAATTGCATGAATTCAGTTCAGCAGACGCTTCGAGTTTAGGAAAGCACTGTTGTAGCTGAAAGAATGTAGCTAGGCTGGAGTGAGGATGCAAGCAAGGGAGGTAAAAACAAAAAAAGCGCAGCAGATTCTCTTGGGAATCTACTACGCTTCTTGCGAGGTCGTCAGTCGAAATGCGCCAATTAGTTGGCTTTTGGCATTGCGGAGACCACGGTGTTCTCAAAGTTGGTGACAGCTTCGTCGGTCATCGCTTTCATTTGAGAAGAAGCGGTGCGCATTGCGGAGTAGCTCATGTCCAGCATTTGTGTCTGAGCTTCTTGCATTGGCTGTACGAAAGAATTCCAGCCTTCTACACCGGCAACAGCTTTGTAGCTCCAAGCAATGAATTGCTTCTGGGAATCTTCCATCAGCGCAACACTCTTCATACCGTGATCGTACATGTTGTTGTAAACTTCTTTGGCGACGTTGTTGAATTCTGCGAACATGATTTCTCCTTAGTTGAGAAGTTCATAGAGAGAGGTTAATAAACGACAGAAAAGAATATAACGTCTAACTCTTTTAATTGCAACTAAAATTGCAAAAGACGCTCAAAAAAATTTATTAGAAATTTATTGGAGGTACCACTGGATGGTAATTAAGGAGGTCCGACTCATTCTTGGGGATCAGTTGTACGAGGGACATAGCTGGTTTGAAAAGGTGAACCCTGAGGTTTTATACCTCATGATGGAGGTACGCTCCGAAACCGATTACGTCTCGCATCATATTCAGAAAGTGATCGCTTTTTTTGCAGCGATGCGAGCGTTTGCATCCCATCTTTCGGCAAAGGGACACCAGATTCTGTATCTTGGACTGGATGATCCTAGAAACCAGCAGTCCTTTGGTGAAAATCTGAAGTGGGTTCTGGAGGAAAATCCTGAGGCTGCTTGGGCTTATCAGTCACCAGATGAGTATCGTCTGGATCAATTATTTCTAGAGTTGAGTAGCCAACTCGGGGTGTCCTCGAGAAGCGTGGATAGCGAGCATTTTCTGTGTCAGCGAGAAGCGGTCAAGGATTTCTTTGTCGGCAAAAAGCAGTACTTGCTGGAGTCTTTCTATCGTCACTTGCGCAAGCAGACAGGACTATTGATGCAGGGCTCAAAACCATTAGGTGGCAAGTGGAATTTTGATGCAGAGAATCGACGAAAGTATGATGGACAAGTCCCTCTTCCACCAAGAGTGAAGTTAGCAAACCAGGTTGATGAACTTTTGGAGATGGTACGGAACGCAGGTGTACAGACGATTGGTTCGATCGACAACAATCAACTCGAGTGGCCTATTGATCGGGTGCAGAGTCTCAAATTACTGGAGCACTTCTGCAAGTATGGACTGCCTCATTTTGGAAGTTATCAAGATGCAATGACCGAGGACGACCCTTTCCTTTTTCACTCGAGGCTTTCCTTTGCTCTGAACGTTAAGATTCTGCATCCAAGGGAAGTGCTGGATCGGGTGGTTCAAGAATGGGAGCACCGTCCAGATCAAATCAGCTTGGCCCAAGTAGAGGGTTTTGTTCGGCAAATCCTTGGCTGGCGCGAATATATCCGGGGAATCTATTGGGCCAAAATGCCGGCGTATTCGGAAAGTAATGAACTGGGGCACAAACTCCCCCTACCATCTTGGTTCTGGAATGCGAAAACCAGAATGCGCTGCTTGTCACACTCTATAGAGCAGTCTCTCGAGTATGCATATGCTCATCATATTCAACGATTGATGGTGACGGGTAATTTTGCGTTGTTGGCTGGAATTGCTCCAGCTGAGGTTGATCGGTGGTATTTGGGAATTTATATCGATGCCATTGAGTGGGTTGAGTTGCCCAATACGCGTGGAATGAGTCAATTTGCCGATGGAGGATTGCTGGCAACGAAACCATATGTGTCGTCTGCCAACTATCTGAGGAAAATGGGACACTATTGCGAGAAGTGTCCATACGATGCGAAATCCAGACACGGCATGTTGGCTTGCCCCTTCAATAGTCTATATTGGGACTTCCATGACCGACATCGTGAAAAGCTGAGTCGAAATCCACGCATCGGCATGGTCTACCGGACCTGGGACAAAATGGATTCAGACGAGCGAGTCGCCATCCGTGAGAGAGCCTTTTGGATTAAGGAACATCTGGAAGAACTGTGATTGCAGGACGTTAGAGTAACGAAGCAATGGCAAAGCCACCGGTGATCGTTCCAATTGTGCTTCCCAGGTTTGCAAAAACGACGACCAGAAGTACACGAGTGATCTTGTTACGCCAAAACCCTTTGAATTCCTGAACATCTGTCATCAAGCCTTCAAAATCACGAACCTGTGGTCGTCGGATGAGAACTTCCACTAGGCCAGCGACCCAGCCAGCGGCAACAGCAGGATTCAGAGAAGTAAACGGTGCTGCAATGAAGGCAGAACCAATAGTCAGGGGGTGGGCAAGCGCCAAGGCGGAACCAAGAGCAGCCAGACTACCATTGATCCAGAACCAGCGTTCTATCATTTCCCAACTGACGCTGGTGTCCGCCATGGTAAAGCCGTAGACGATCAAGCCGATAATCAATGCTGGAATTCCCCACTTGAGAATTGTTCCGAGTGATCCGGGAGGGGGTACTCGTTCCAACTCATTGAGATCATGTTCTTTGCCAAGTTCTCGCTTGATTCCAGGCACATGTCCGGCTCCGACTACTGCGACGATCTTGGGGCTGTCAGTTTGTCTGATTTTTTCAGCAAGATACTGGTCACGTTCATCAATCAAGGTCTCCTTCATCTCAGGAGCTTGAGCAGCCAAAGTTTCCAGGGCATCAGTCAGCACGTCACTTTGCTTCATGCGTTCAATGTCTTCTTGCTGAATGGGATCATCGACAAACATGCTGCCCATCAACTGGCCGCTGAGTTTCCACTTTCGCCAAAAAGAGAGTCTCCGCCATGTGCGTTGCAGGGTCACTCGAACATCTCGATCCGCTAACACGATTTTTGCTTCCAGATCTTCGGCAACACGGGCAGCTTCAACCATTTCAGCACCGGGCTCTACACCTAATTGAGCGCCGAGGCGTCGCTGGAATGCAGACATCAGGAGATTTGCCAACAATAGCATGGCTTTGCCTTGGCGAATGACCTTGAAGAGATCCATTTCCTTCCAGCGATCTCCATAGCGGAGCGCTTCGTAGCGAGCAGCACAAAGTTCAATGCACACCGCATCGGGTTGCTCTTGTTCAATGACCCGACTGACTTCTTCTACACTCTCTCGAGAGATGTGGGCGGTTCCGACCAGCACGATCCGTTTCCCTTCGTGCTCGATCTCATGTACATTGGCCGAATATTCCATGCTCAGCGTCCTAGGCAAGTGTTGAGAAAAATTACTCAAAATAGCTCAAGCTTTCTACATTTCCAATTTATTTGATAGGATTTTCACAGAAGGAAAACAAATGTTTCTGCCTTTCCTACCATTGATTCTTGCTTCGTTAGGGTTGTCATTGCTGGTATTGCCGATGCTACCCGAAGAAGCGGTCATCCCGCTCGAACCAATCGAAACCTTGATTCTGCTCCTGACCAGCAGTCTGTTGCTTGGGCAGTGGCAGTCTCAATCCAACAGATTTTGGATTCAAGCCTTCCCAAGATGGGCTGTTGCTGGACTTTGGGCCGGCTTAAGTTGGGGCACCCGGTTGCCTGTTGAATTGGCTACGTACTGGGAAAGTATGAGGATGGATCAAGCCACAGTCGTTTTCCTCTTGGTATTGGTCTATTGGATAGCCGATAGTCTTGCGGCTCATCCATGGAGGAAAGATGGTCAAAAGTGGTTGAAGACGATCCAAACGCTACGCCTGCAACTTCCTTTGATTTTGATTACAGGCCTGCACTTAGGACTCACTCTACTGCTCGACAAGACTATCCCTGATGAAGCCGTCAGCAACCAAGTGCTGGTGGAGTTGGGATTGAGTGTATTGATTTTGTTGGGGGCTGCGCCCTGGTTTGTGGTGCTGAGTTGGGGAGTACAACCGGTGCCCTCAGAAGTTAGAAATGAGATCGCTGCTGAACTGAAAGCCAACCGAACTTCCGTTCAAGGTGTGTTTTGTTGGCCCGGACACATCACTCAGACGGCGACCGCCGGAGTGATTGGGATTCTTCCTTGGGCTCGCTTTCTACTGGTCAGTCCGCAACTGCTGGCCCATTTGAATTCTCAGGAATTACGTGCAGTCGTAGCCCATGAAGCTGGGCATCTCCGGCGCTGGCATCTATTCTTCTATGCACTTGCGTTCCTTGGTTTTGTAGAATTGCTTTTTCTGATTCTCGTTGGGGTGGAGTTTACCCAGTGGATCACGGGCTTTACACCGCCGGACTGGTTACAGGGATTTTTGCTGGTAGGGCTTCTGGGCTTATTTCTTCGTGGAGGAATTGGGTTTCTGAGCAGAAATTTTGAGCGTCAAGCTGATTGCAATGCCTTTTTGAGATGTGGTTGGGAGCCTTTCGCCACCGCTCTGACTAAAGTTGGCTACCTGAACCGAATTGCCCTGCATCAAGACAACTGGCATCACTATGGGATTCAGCAGCGATTGGAATTTCTAAAACTCTGTGAAGAACAACCAGAGAGAGTTTCAAAGCACGACCAAAGAGTGAGAACAATCCAAGGTGGCTGTCTATTCCTCTTTGCTTTGTTACTCTCTGCGAGCGTTTATAGTACTTCACAGCATGCCGAAGAGAGCCTGATTTTCTGGCGACTGGAAAACATTGTATCGGAAACAACGCCCGCAGATGTAGGGTTGTTGATTCAGGCGGCGAATACATTCTATGAAAAATCAGAGTTTGAACGCGCCGAAGAACTCTATCGACAAGCGTTAGTCTGGGAACCTGAAAACCCAAGGGCACTTAATAACTTGGCTTGGCTCTTAACACAGCATTTTGCCGAACATCCCCTAAAAGTGCGAGAAAGTGTAGCGCTTGCAGAGCGTGCAGTGGCATTGGAGCCGGCTGCCTATATTTTGGATACCCTTGCAGAAAGCTATGCTCTTCAGGGACGCTGGCAAGAAGCAGCAGATACAGCCAAAACTGCCCTAGAACGAGCTGAATCTGACATCCGTAATGTGGATCACATGGGCCTCCGCTACTACCAAGACCGCATGGAACATTTCCAGCACACCCGCCTCTGAGTTTTTTTCTCGGCAAATCCCTCCTGCCGTTCGGGATTTTTCCCAATATTTCAGCCAACTGACTCACTAGAGAACAGACCTTGCGTTGGGTGCAAAGAATTCTTTGGGTGGTCTTCATCCTGAATCTGCTTGGACTGGCTGGGCTGACTGTCCTCTATTTTGGAGGACCTGGCTGGTTACAGGAGCAGTTGCCAAGAGCACTTGAGAAGCAGTTAGGACGTCCAGTCCAACTCACACAGGTGAGAGTGGAGCCCCTTTCCCTCAAATTGATCCTGCAGGGTTTGGAAATCCGTGAGGCTGATGGTTCAGAATCTTTTGTTTCTCTCGAAGAAATTGGGATTGATCTGAGTTGGAATAGCTTCTGGCAATGGGCCTTGGTGGTTGAAGAGGTTGAGTTGATTTCTCCCTACCTCCGCGTCTCTCATCTCGGAGAACAGCGCCTCAATTTTTCCGACCTGATTGAGAAAATTGCAACCCCCGAAACAAATCTAAAATCTTCCGTTCAAGAGGAAGCTAAGTTCCCTTTTGAAATTAGGACAATCGCAGTTCGGCAAGGGAAACTGCGATTTGAAGACGTGCCCCACGATCAGACCTACAATATTTCTGGACTGAATTTTCGCCTCCCAGCAATCTCTTCATTTCAGCTTCAACCAGCCCAGGCTTCTGGTCCAGCAACTCTAGTTGCTCAGCTAGGAGAAACTAGCCTGAGGGTGGTTGCGCAGGAATTCACTATTGCTCCCTCAGAGACCGTTCGTCTCGACGTTCAGTTGAAAAATCTTTATCTGCCGGATTTTCAGCAGTATCTACCAAAAGAGTGGGCACTCCAACTTCAGGATGGGTTGGTTGACGCAGAACTCAAATTAGGATTTCAGGCTGAACCTTTTGAGCAGTTTGCACTCAGCGGATCTGTTCAACTTCAAAGACTCAGTCTTCAGAACAGTCTCCCAGGCGAGGCTTCTAAACGTTTGCTGGAAATCAGCTATCTGCAGGTTCCAATTCCCAAGATTCAGGTATTGCCGAGCCTTCAGGTAGCTTTAGGGCAGGTCGAATTGCGCGAATTTGAAGCCTGGTTGACACGAACGGAGAATGGGGCTTTCTTCTGGGATCAGATTCTTAAATCAACATCTGGAAATACGGTTGAGGAAAGTTCAGATACTGAGCAATTATCAGTGGAGTTGGGAGGGCTCCGCATCTCAAAAGGGAAGCTTCACTTTATTGATGAAAAGAGCCAGCCCGCAACACCTCAAGAGTGGCAGTTGGATCGATTTTCAGTGGGTGAACTGACGCTACCTGTTTCATCCAGAAAAACGCCTCTGAGTCTGAAGTTAGCTCGGGAAGGTGGCCCTAGTCTTTCGTTTGCGGGGTCTTTCAATCCAAGCACTTTCCGAAGTCAGGGACAATTGAATCTGAGCGAATTTGAACTTGCTGAACTCACACCATTTCTTGAAGGAGTAATACCTGTTGAACTGAGAGGAAATTTAGACCTCAAAACAGATTTTGAGTGGGATCCTGCGTTCCAACTTCCCAGACTGAAAAAGACCTCACTGCAGTTGGAAGATTTTCAGTTAGATCGAGGTCAGGAAACATGGCTACAGCTTGCTCGCCTGGATTTAAAAAGTGACGAATTGAATCTTCCGGCAAAACAAATTTCGATAAGATCTCTCTCCTTGAAGCAGCCCCAATTTCTATTATCTCTTGATGAGGAATGGACCACTAATTGGAATCAACTGGTTCCCTCATCAGCCCCAAAGAATCCAAAGGAGAGTGATCAGAAAACAGCATGGCAGGTTCAACTCAATCAACTTCAAGTTGACAGCGGGGCTCTGAACCTGATTCATCAGCGTGAGAGCAGGGAAGAAGTCAAAAAACTGCTGCGAATCCCTGTGCTGGAGATGAACGATTTTAGTTGGCCACTGGCTGGAGAAAGTCGAACAAGGCTCAAATTGACGACTCTTGAGCAGGAAGAGTTTTCACTGGATGGTATTGCAAGCTGGGGTGAGCAAACTTGGAGAGGTGCACTCAAGGCGAATCTAAAATTACTACCTTGGGAAAGTTACTTTCGTGATCAACTGCCTTGGCAACTCAACTCTGGTCGCATGAACACCGCTGTGCAATTGCAACTCAATTGGAGTCCTTTCCGGTTACGTGTGGACGGAGGTAAGCTTCATCTTTGGGATCTGGAACTTGGTGAAGCACAGGAAGCCTTACCAGACCTCAAATTCGCAGAGCTTTCTGTGAGTGGAGCAGTTGTCGAGTGGCCAAAGCAATGGTTTGAATTCGAGTCTCTGAATCTCCGTCAATTATCTCTTACACAAGCAAACTCTACTATTCCTGATCTGACCTTGGGGGGATTGGCCAGTGGAGGTCTGTCGTTAGCAGTTCAGGACCAGCGTCTCAATCTGGGAGCACTTCAATTTCAAAATTTGAAAATTCCTGGGGATTCCTTGAAATCGCCAAGTCTGGATCTAGAACAGTTAACAGCTCAGGGACTAGATTTGTCATGGGCGAAGCAGCAAGCGAAGCTGGCGAAACTGGATCTACAGCAGTTCCAGGTGACCCCTACAGATGCAATACAGCCGGAACTCTGGCTACCTAAGGCAGTGGCTGTGGAATGGGATCTAGATTGGTTCAAAAAGGAACTTCTTCTCGAAAGCGTTTCTTTGGATAAAGGCTGGATTGAACTCGCTTTGTTACCTGATGGTCAATTCAATTGGGAACGATGGCTACCAACTTCAACCAAACAAGATGGAATAACTGAATCTAGTGATGATACTCCATGGAAGGTGGAACTTGCCAAACTAGAGGCAACCCTAGATCGCTTGAGTTGGCAAGATCTTGAGACTCCAACGCCACCGTTGGTGATTAGCAACGGATCCCTGCAGGTCAAAAACCTGAATACTGATCGGCAGTGGATCGAGAATTTTACTCTACAGGGAAAGCTCGATGAGACTGGACAGGGGTCTGTTACCGGTTCGATTCGCTTTGACAAGGATCTGAGTCTCGATGTGGATCTAGTAGATTTTGATCTACTAACCTGGCAACCCTACTGGATTGAATATGTGCCACTGAAAGCTACACAAGCTCTTGGCACCCTTCAGGGGCGATTTTACTACAAATTTGATCCTGTAGGAGAGTGGCTGCGGTTTGATGGTCTTGCTCGTATTCGAGATGCAAGGTTGATTTCAAAGGAAACTGGTCAAACCATGGGTCAGTGGGATGTGCTTGAAACCGAGAATGGACTGTTAGAGTTCGATCCTTTTGTCTTGGACCTAGGATCGATGCGATTGACAGATTTTGAATTGCCAATCCGGAGGCAAATTGATGGAGAGTTTGAATGGATGACACTCTTTGAGAGTGAGGAGGATGAGGAAGATTCTAATCTGGAGCCAGGCCCTGTTTTCCTGAAAAAACTATCTCTGGAGAAAGGAAATCTTAGCTGGGATGATGCAAGTAATTCCAAGCCGGTTCTGATCACACTGCAAAACCTCAAAGGCGATATTCAAAACATTCTGGGATTAAATGTTCCTTTGGAACTGGATTTAAAAGGACGTTGGGAAGGAGTCGCTCCCCTCGAGGCGAAGCTTGCGCTTGATTGGCACCGGGATTCTTGGGGCATCAATGGCAAGCTGTATTCACAAGATTTCGATCTTCTTTGGGTTAATCCATACGCAGAGCGCTATCTTGGCTATCGTTTTGACCGAGGAAGTGTGGACTTATCTGTTGATTACAAAACGGCTGGAGATGAAATTGAGGTTGAGAACAATCTCCTCATTCAAAGACTTGTGCTTGGACCTGAAACTCCGGGACCAGACACCCTGGACCTTCCAGTTGAGTTAGCAGTCGGATTACTTCGAGACCCGCAAGGCACCATTGATCTTTCTGTACCTGTTAGCGGGAACCTTGAAGATCCAGAGTTCGGGCTCTGGGATGCTACACTGACCGTTTTTGTTACCTTGATCAGTAAGGCTGTTACCGCCCCATTCACGCTAATTGCTGATGCTGTTTTTGATGGGGATTTGGACGAGAACACCCAGATCATCAGGTTCCGACCAGGAAGTCTGGAAATCCCAGCTGCAGAAAAAACAAAACTGGATCAATTGAGGGATGTGTTGAAGGAACGACCCCAGTTGAAAATGGAATTGGTGACACTATTACGTCGTGAAACAGAGATCGCAGCCTTACGAGAGCAGGAACTGGATCGACAAATTCACCGTGAGAAAATTGCAGAACTCATTCGTTTGAATGTCGAAGATTCGATCTCAGCACAGATGACACTTACTGCAGATGAGCAGCAAAACTACTTAAATCAAATGTTTCAACGAACCTACGGTAGCCCGCAAGGTCTCAGTGAAGAAGAGGTTCGGTTGAAGCTACTGGATGAGATTCATATCGAGGATCGGGACTTGGAAGAGCTAGCAGAACAGCGGGCTTACAATATTCGAAATCTGTTGCTTGAGGAAGGGTTACTGGCAGCTGAACAGATCAAGTTGAATCCAGTTTTCGAAACAACCACATCACGCTTTCAATCCAGTAGAGTGGAGTTGAGGTTCACCCGCTGAAAACAAAATTACTGTGAAGAACTTTCCGGGTAAAGGCGTTGAGTATATTGCTGCAGTTGACTAGCACTGTTGGGAATGGGCTGATCCCACAGACGAAGTACTCTGCGGGCAAGACGAATCATATCCTGGCCAGCGTTGCTGGTGGAAGCAAAAGACATCAATGATCTACCCTGCCTCAGTGAATTGAGCACAGCAAGATCTTCCGGGATATAGCCAATAAACTCTACAGTCAAATCCAGTTGGTGACTCAGGTTTTTTTCCAACTCGGGAATAATCGAAAGATCATCTGGTCCCAATCCACGGTTGAAGACCAATCGAGGTCTGAATTGATGCCAGCTGCTCAAAACTTTTTCTGCAATCTCGGGATCCAAGGAACTCAGCAAGGTTTGTAGCAAACTAGGTTGGTTACTTTTCAATTCTAGTGGAGAGGTATAAAGAGTCTGTAGCTTGCGGTGGATCGAACGATCTTGCGGTAGGGCGTGTTCGATCACCCGGAAAGCCAAATTCTTCAGGAAGTTCATCAAGTTTTGCAGTGAAGTGATTTCTGGAGTGGTGACCAGCAAACCCTTGTGGGCAATTCGAAAGAAATCCAAAGTACTAAACGAACTGCCTGCTCCTAGATCCAGAATTACATATTCTGCAGGGAGTGCTCGGATCTGTTGCACCAACCGTCGCTGCTGAGCCACGTTCAATTGTGCAAGGAAGGGATTCCCCTCATCTCCAGCTAGCAAGTGCAGATTTCGGTGCGGAGTACGAGCCAGATATGATTCTAGTGGGGCTTGGTCCGTTGAGCGTAAGAAACGTGCCAGGCCTGGGGGCGTACCTCCGCTGAGTCCGAGGCAACTGTGAAGATTAGCTGCGCCAAGATCCAAGTCAATTCCGATTGTCTTGTGACCCAGTCTTGCCAGCACAATAGCCAGGTTTGCGGCAATCAGGCTTTTGCCCACTCCTCCCTTGCCCCCCGCAATCGGAATAATTGTGGCGGTTTTCTGATTGGCTGGAGTTGCGTTCATATGACCTGTTTGAATGGTGGTTTCTCAGAAATCAACACTATATCATTGCAGCAATCAGCAACTTTTTCCAGAGAACAGGGATTGTGAAATTAATCATCCCGATTGCTAGTGGCAAAGGTGGGGTCGGCAAGAGCGTAATCACAGCAAATCTAGGTTTTTCCCTTGCAAAATTGGGTCATCAAGTAATCGTTGCTGATTTAGACTTTGGTGGAGCCAACCTTCATAACTATTTGGGACTGAAAAATAACAATCCGGGGTTGGGGGAATTTTTACAAGATCGTTCCGACTCACTGACAAACCTGCTGGTACCTACCTTTCATCCAAATTTAAAGTTTCTTCCTGGGGAGGGAGCGACTCCCTTCATGGCCGATCTGAATGTAATGGATCGGCGGCGGTTGCTTGTTGAACTACATCAACTTCCCGCTGAAATCATCCTCTTGGATCTAAGCGCTGGCTGTAACGCCTTGACCCTAGATTTTTTCAATGCTTCTCAAACCGGACTGCTGATCACCAGACCAGAATCTCCATCTGTGCTGAATCTACTGGAATTTCTCAGGCAAACAATTTATCGCCGATTACTGCATTACCTTTCCAAGGATCGCGATTTGCTCAATCAGATACGGAATTTTCTGTTCCGACCAATCAACTCTGTACCCGCAGTCACGATGAGGGACATCCTCCAGCTAATTTCAGCCCATCATCCTAACATTGCAAAAACACTTCAGGAAGATTGGGAAGCACGTCAAGTTCGTGTTGTTTTCAACCAAGTTGAGCAGCAAGAGGATCTGGGGTTTTGGCTGCAAGTGCAGGCGCTGGCCAGGGATCAACTTTCCTGTTCATTGGAAAGTTGGGCCCAGTGTCCAACAGATCCTTCAGTATCTGCAGCACTTAAGGTTCAAACCCCTCTGGTTCAGCAAGGTGTTTCTACACAATTACTGTGTTCTCTCCAACAACTTGCGAAAAGAATTCAGAACAATTGGTTTGGTAGTACCTCCAAGATCGGTATATCAACAGACCATCAAGATCATTGAAATGCTCTCATTCTGAACACTCAACTAGCACTCGACTTTTGCAAAAAACTATCATCATTAGCAAAAAAACAGGTCGACTTGGTAACCGTCTTCAACTTTATGCACACTGGCTTGCTTTTGCGCTAGAGAAAGAAGTGAGATTACTGAATCCAGCTTTCGCTGAATATTCGTTGTTTTTTCAAGGGACTGCTGATCAGAGATGGGGAAAGTTTCCCAAAGATCCCGAAGCTGTTTCTCCCTCTGAAGCTTCCCGAGATTGGATTTATTGGTCAAACCGCGCAGCTTATAAATTAGCCAAGCCCTTAGCCATCTCAAAGAATGCAGGGTTAAGAGTGGCAAAAGCACAAAGTTCTAAATTTATTCAAACTGATTCACTTTGGAATGAGTTTATTCAAGAATCCTGGAATATCTTGTTCACACAGGGACTTCATTTCTATTCACCAGGAGAATGGTTTGTACGGCATGGCGATAAGATCCGCAGCTTTTTAGCACCATTGAATGGTTATCAGGAGAAAGCGACACAGCTTGTTACACAAATAAAATCACGAGCAGATGTTCTTGTTGGAGTTCACCTGAGACAGACTGATTATCAAGAATTCGTGGAAGGTCGTTTCTTTTATTCTCTAAACCAATATTTGATGAAAATGCTGGAAATAAGGGAACTTTACCATCCCAGAAGTTGCGCTTTCTTGATTTGCTCTGATGTGTCGTGGGAAGGAAGCCTAAAGCAAGACCTACAATGTTTTTCAGGGCCAGGAACTGTAATCGGTGATCTAATTGCTTTGTCGAAGTGTGACCTGATATTAGGTCCACCTAGTACTTTTAGTGGATGGGCGGCTTGGCACGGTAAAGTTCCCATTCATTTTCTTGAAAATCCAACCATCTCCCTTTCACTGGATTCCTTCCAAATTCTGCCCTATCCCCATGGAGCCTTTCGGGAAGAATACGCATCTCTGGGCTAGTGAGTGGTTAGCCACTGCCTAAATTGATCTGTTGTCTTCGATATATCAAATTCTGCTTCTGCCCGATTTCTTGCGTTATCCTGAAGTGCTTTATATTCAAGTGCTGTCATATTGTTGATCTCCTCAAGAACTTTTTGCACAGACTCAGGGTTTTCAAGATCAATAAATCGACCGTAATTTTCCTGATTCAATTCTGTGAAGCTTCCTTGCCTGACGGTAATTGTTGGTGTTCCTGTGGCTAGTGCTTCAAGCAAAGAAAATCCGTAAAATTCATTCTGAGATGTGAAAAACAGGAAGTGCGCTTGTTCGAGTATCAAATTAGGCTCATTGGTAAACCCAGGGAAAAGTATTTTTGTAGTGAGTTGGTGGGGAACCATTTGCTGAAGTTGCCGCAGATACTCCTGCCCCTTCATATCATGATCATGAGGTTTCCCAAAAATCTTGATGACGAACCGCTCTTGCAGGCTTGGGTTCATTTGAAAAGCGTTTATGACTGCCTCGACAAGTTCACAGATCCTTTTTGCTGGTTCGATTCTTGACAGCGAGACCAGTGTGAGGGGTGAATTCCATGATTTTTTTGGGACTTTTCGAGCTAAAGGGACTCCAAAATACTGGAAATGGCGGCGCTTCTCAGGAATGGGTAACCGTTCTTTGGACTGACTATGGGTCAATCTAGTTGGGAAAACACAATTAAATTTTTGATAAAGGTAATGATGATAGATGTCATGCTTATCACCAAAACCATGCATGAAAATTCTAATATGGTTTTTAGGCAATTTAAGCAACCCCGCCAGCCAGGCGGCATGCATCGTACTGCCTGTATAATGAATTATTGCATCAGGGGATTGTTCTCTCAGAGTTTGCCAAAGATCCAAATGGTTCCCAGACCTCAGTTCTACAGTGGAATTTTGGAGTAGCTCTCTACTGTCTGCAATCCCATTCCGCTGGCTGAAAAAGATCGTGTTTTTGCAACTTTGCTTTTGCAACTCACAGGCAAAGAGAACCACAAATTTTTCCAACCCACCCCAATTTCGAGTATGTAACCAGTGCAGGATTTTCATACTGGTAACACTGGATTGTCATGTGCCATCAACTGTTTTGCAATCGCTTCTTGTACGATCATTAGGGGAGTATTCAAACACTCCAACTGACAATTTG